>Ga0065711_1044686_pt1 | contig 13943 bp, 15 predicted proteins | sample Hoacrofraction12_FD_59098 | JGI IMG/M metagenome (GOLD analysis project Ga0065711, IMG submission 59098) | Hoatzin crop microbial communities from Cojedes, Venezuela - Epithelial fraction 12 v2 (version 2) | ecosystem: Host-associated > Birds > Digestive system > Esophagus > Crop | place...
AGCCCCCACCCCACCCTGGGTCTGCGTCGGGACGGCGGGGGGGGCCCTCAGCACCCGCTGCCCCCTCCGCCGGCCCCTCGGCTGCTCAGGAATGAACTGGCGCCTGCCCACCGGCCGCTCTCCTGGCATGCGCGGCTGGAGCCACGAGCGCCGTGCCTCGGCCTCCTCCCCGCGCCGGCCGGGCTGGCCCCCTCCCAGGGCAGCCCCCGGCCCCAGCTGCCCTCTCGCCTCTTCCCATTAAGGCAGCGCAGGCGGCCGAGCTTCGGTGCCGGAAGAAAACAGGTGCCGGAGCCAAGAGCGACGGAGCCGAGCGGAGGGGGGGAGGCGCGGGGGGAGCACAGAGAGCGCACCCCCCCCCACTCCCGCAGCAGCACCCCTCGCCAGCATCGCCCCCCACTCCTCACCAGGAGGCCCCTCTGCGGGCGACGCTGGTGCGCCCACCTCCGCCTTGCTGCTGGTCCCCAGCCTGGTGGGACACCGCGGCGGGGGGGACAGCCCGCTGCCCACGTCTCTCCTCTCCCCGCCCTTGCTGCAGAGCTGGGCTGCAGCCAGCGCTTCTATTTTCAGCCCCACGATGCGTACGAGGAGGCGAGGGGTGCGCGCGGCCGAGCCTCGCAGCCTGCCGGGGAGAGGCCCTGCCACCCGTGGCCCTGGAAACTTCTCCTTCTGCCCCTGGGCCGGCGCAGGCTCAGGGCAGGCTGGGCCAGCTCCTCTTCCCCCTTCCCAGCGCCAGCAGGAACCGGGGCAGCTGAAGCCGGCGTAGCCTGGTGAAGTTATTGCAAAATACCTGGGATGCAGGAAGCCCCCGGGGGGGTCTGGCCGTGCGCCCCTGGCCCCCTCCACAGCCCGCAGCATCCTCCTGCCACGACCTGGGCCAGCGGCCATCCTGCAAGAGAGGAAGGCTGGGCAGGCTTGGCAGGGCTGCCCCGGCAGGAGGACTGGCTCTCCAGGCAGTGGCTTCCCCAGCCAGCTCCTGCAGCAGGGAAAAAGAGACCCGTGTGCCCTACGGCATCAGCTGGGTTGGGCGCAGGCAGAGGAACCAAGAGGAACCATGGGACAAAGCATCCTTGTGAGAGGCACCAGACTCTTCAGGCTTCTCCCCAAGTAGGACCAAATTCTGCTGCGGGAGCCCCTCTCATCTGAAGCTCCCCCCACCCCTAAGCAGGGAGCAGCTGGCAGAGCCCCTCTCCTCCTGCACCGGCGGGTGCTGCTGGAGCGAGAAGCCTCCAGGCTCAGTGACTGTTTGTTTTTTAATAAAAACATCCACACGCTCCCACCCGCCCTGGGCTGCGCTGCGTGCCGGCAGGATGCCTGGGGACCCGGCGGCACCCAGGGAGAGCACCCAGCGGGTGGGCAGGAAGGGTGCCCGGTGCTGGGCAGAGCCTGGGGGCCGCGGTGGCTGGGGCGTAGGGCAGCCCCGGGGCCGGCTGGAGCGGAGCCCCTCGGCGCAGCCTCTCTCCCCGGGGAGACGGCGAGCGGTGAGCCGGTGCTGGGAGCGGAGACCGTGCCAGGACAGCACCCGAGAGCAGGGCTGAAGGGCAAGCTGGGGCTTTTTTGCCCCTCTGCTGGGGCTCACTCTTTCTTCCCAAAGAACTTCTTGAAGACTGATTTGTTCTTCGGGCGAGGGGGGCCAGGGGTCTTCTCCCCCAGCATGTCCCGCGGGGTCCCTGGCCGGGCGACGAAGGAGTGGCAGCGTGCCCGGGGCGCGGCTGCCGCTTGCTCCCCGATGTACAGCGTGACCGAGTAGCTGCTCCCAGCCTCCACCGGCTCCTTGGGCACGGCCACCGGGGTGATCTTCTGGTAGGTGGCTGCGAGAGGGAGCACTCAGCGGGGAGGGCAGGGTGCCAGCGGGCGCTGCCGGCCCCCAAGAGCCCTCCCCGAGTGGGTGCTGCAGCCCAGGGGTGTGGGAACAGCGGCAGCGGTGCCACCTCCTGGCAGCGACAGGGAAACCAGGGCATACCTGAGGTGAAGGAGTAGGACCTCCTCTTGTTGGCCACCAGCCCGTAGTCGTCTTCATGGCAGCTGTCGTCCCACAGCCCAGGGGATGCCCTGGATGACCACTGCTGCTCCCTGTGCCCGGCCCCATGAGCACCCTCTGAAGCAGAATGGAGATGTGTCACAAGGCGAGGCCACCACAGGACATCCCTGTGTCAGCCCCCAGAGAGGACACGGCAACACGCGGTTACCCCAGGCAGTGAAGGGAGGTAACTGGTCCTTCCCCCAACCCCACTGCTGGGTAAGGGCCCTGGCACTCCTGGCCCAGACCCCACCGAGTTCCAGACTGACCAACAGCCTCCAGCTTCCCCCAGTCAGCTCCCTTGCACCTCTCTGGGCCGTGGAGAGGAGTCGGGGGACAGCAGGAGCCCAGCCAGGGAGAAGAGTCACCTGCTGCTGCCCCAGCCCCATCGGCCGGGCCATCCTGGCTGCCCAGAGGCCGCTGCAGCTGGGCATTGGAGCGGGGTAGCACCACGATCTCCTGGCTCTTGGCCGTCGTGACCTGATGATGTCCCTGGAGATGGGAGCTCCCGGGGCTGGGGACCTTGCTGAAACTGGAAAGCAGCAGAGATTTAGCAAACCAGACCGGCAACCATGGGAGAGAGGTGCTACGAGAGCTGGCTGGCCGGCCGGCTCCTGGCTACTCACCCCCCAGCACTGCCGGTGCCCTCGACACGCTGTGCTGCTGCCTGGAAGTAATCCACTTCGGGGAAACCTGGGGGCACAGCAAACAACCGTCGGGGTGCTGGCAGCGCCCAGGACCGTCCCTTGGAGCCAGCTCCCGCTCCGGCCGGCCGAGCCGCCTGCACGCCCGTGCTGCAGGGCTGGTCCCTCCGACCCCTCCTGCTGTAGCGCCTGCTCTTGGTCCTGCCAGCCAGCCTAGGATTTCATGGTGGGGCCTGAGCCCCCTCGGGTATGGGTACAGGGGTGGGAAGACCTCAGTATCGCAGATCTCCTTGCCTGGAGGGCAGGCGAGGGGTTTCCAGACCCCGCAGAGGAGATGGAGGAAGACCGAGGCACAATTATAATTTTCCTGACACAGATTTTTTTTGCTACTGAGGCTCCACTGACGTCAGTCGTGCTATTCCTGATTTATAACTGTGTATGTGGTGTGAAAACAAAGCCTCCAGATCCTGCCTGGCGGAGAACTGCCATTCCTGGGGCAGGTTGGGAGGATGCATAAATCAGAGAGACGCCGTGCTACTTCTCTTCTGAGACCCCCTGTGTATCAGAGGGCTCAGCGGGGGCTGCGTGCCCGTGGTAGCTGAACATACCCAGGCCCCTGCTCCACCAGCAAGGGCTGCCCACCTGAGTTTTGCTGCAGCTTGCAGACCCATTCATTCATGAGGGGTTGGGAGGGGGCCCTCAGGAGGTACTCGGAGCCATCCCGCAGCCTGTCGGGGGGAGAAGAAGTCAGCAGCCAGACAGATGTGGGGTGTGGACTCCACAGCCCCCCGCCAGCCTGGGAAAGCAGGGAAGCGGGTGAGAGAGCAAGGAGGAAATCCTCATCCGGGCACCAGACTGAGCTGGCCCCGGCTGGGGGTGTCGGTGCGCGTCCGTCCCAGCAGCGCAAAGCCCCTTCCACCTCGGTGAGGGGTGGGCTGCGGCCGTGAGACCCCAGCTGCCCTGGGTGGGGGCGACTCACTGTAGCCTGAAGCAGTTGGTCTTCTTGGTGTACTCGGCGTCGGGGGCGCAGGCAGCCCCGGCGAGGTTCAGCGGAAGGGCCACCACGGAGCTCTGCGGCGCGGGGAACAGCAAGGGCGACAGCGGGGTCGGCAGGCGCAGGGAGGGACCCCCCTGCTGCCAGCCCCCTTGCTCCGGCGCCCGCCCGCTGTCCCCCAGCCCACCTTCAGGCTGTCCCTGCGGTCCTGGTAGAAGCACAGCGTCTGCCTCATCAGCACGGCGTGGAAGAGGCCCCAGGCGCGGCAGTTGGCCTGCGGGACGCAGCAGGGGACAGCTGTGACGCCAGTGGGTCTGGGAGAAGGCAAGCGGTCCCCTGCCGCTCAAAATGGCCCCCGGCCCCGGTGGGCTCTGCCCTCCCAGCAGCACTGCCATGGTAGCGCCGGGAGCATCCCTGGCTTTGCTACCACCCCGAAACCTGGGTCCCCCTGCTGCTGCATCCCAGCATCCCAGCCCCGCAGCCGTGCCCGTACCTTCCTGCCTCCTGCCTGCAGCACGTGCTTCCTCTCCAGCGTCCCCTCCATCATCTGGAACTCCGATTTACCGGGGGGGCCCTGCAAGGGGACAAGGGTGAGCGAAGCCGTGCTGGGACCGGCGGTGCCAGCTCAGCCCCCGGGCGCACAGGGTCCGTCTGACCCAGCCCTGCAGCCATCACCGAGGTGGGAGTGGGACAGCAGGAACCGTTCTCCGGCCGGGCAGTGCAGCTGGATCAAAGGGACCACCCGAGCTGGGGAGACCCCAAACACCAGTCACGTTTCACAGCATCACAGAATGTTCGGGGTTGGAAGGGACCTCTGTGGGTCATCTAGTCCAACCCTCCTGCCGAAGCAGGGTCACCTACAGCAGGCTGCACAGGACCTTGTCCGGGCGGGTCTTGAATATGTCCAGAGAAGGAGACTCCACAGCCTCCTTGGGCAGCCTGTTCCAGTGCTCCGTCACCCTCAGAGGGAAGAAGTTCTTCCTCATGTTCAGACAGAGCGTGCAACCCAGCTGCTGCCTGGGGCATTCCCCGACCCCCTGCCTGGCCCTGAGGGAGAGCCCCCGGCCCACAGTTCTCACCTTGCTGGTGTCTCTCTCCTCTTCCCCGTGCCCCTGCCGATCCCCGGTGCCTGGGCCATCCGAGGGGGCTGTGGACACCAGCTCCTCCGCACGGGGGGATGCCCCGTGCCTGCTGGGGCTGCCACTGTGCCCGGCACCGGGGCTCTTCTCTCCTGCCGGGCTGCAGAGGAGCCGGGCGGCGGCGGGAAGGGTGAACTTGGCCACCACCACATTGTTGGCTGCAGAGACGATGAGGGGCCTGCCGGCAGCGGTGTCGGGGCTGGGCAGGCTGCCTGCCCGCGGGCTCGGTGCCCGCCGCTCACCTGCCCCATCCCAGATGGCCTGCAGCTCCTCTTCCTCTTCCTCAAACTGCCCACGGGCAGGGTGGCAAACCTCCCCGGTGCCCAACGTGGGGCTGGGCGGCTGCGGGGACCCCAGCGCCCACTCGAAGACAGAGAGCTGGGTGTGGGCAGCGGGGGAAGCCGGGGACCCCCCGGGCTGGTCACTGCCAGCTGGCCGCTGCGTGCGGGCAGTGGTGGGCGCAGCTCCTGCCCTGCCCGGGGTGCCGGCGGGGGATGGTCGGAGCTCCAGCCCAGCAGCTTCGCCGTGCCCAGCCCATGTGGCACCGGGGCCACTGTCCTGGCCCAGCGTGTCCGTGCGGGACGGCCGGCTCGACGCGCAGTCCAGGTCTTCGCTGGTGCTGCCGGGGTGCCGTGGGCTCCAGCGCTCCTCCCCGGCGCGGCGTGCCCTTTGCCAGCTGTAGCTGGGGTTGAAGCTCACCTCCTCGAACCACGTTCCTCGCTCGCTCTTGGGGGACATCCCCAGCCCCTCGCCGGGCCGCTGGGGGTTGTGCCCATCCGCACCCCGCTCCTCTTGCCACCCAGCTCCACGCGTGCCCGCAGGCTGCCACTGCTCCACCCTGCCGCCATGATGCTGCTCCTGCCCCTCCACCTCCTCCCGCCGTGCCCCCGGCCCTCGGCGGCACCCCAGGACCAATGCATCCCGGGGCAGCTCCAGGCTCAGCACGGAGCCCAGGGAAAGCCGGGGGCACGTGGCTCTCGGGGCAGCAAGGCGGGGGTCCCGGGCGGCCGCCCCGCACTCGTCGTCGATGTCCCGCGCCAGCGGGTTCCTGACGTAGAGCAGCAGCTCCCCGAGCGGGGCTCCGGCGGCGGCCGGCCCTGGCCCCCCGTTCCTCCGGCCGCCCTTCTGCGGCCACGTGCTGCTGGGGCCATGGGGCTCCTCGGGCGCGGGCTGCAGAGAGCTGGCGCCCATGATGCCCTGCAGCGTCCGCAGCCGCGCCTGCTCAGCCCGCGCCCGCTCCCGCCGCTGCAGGCTGCCGAAGAGAGAGCCGGCCCCGGCCTTGGGCAGGGTGTGGGAGGTGGCCGGTGTCCCGCTGACGGGTGCCCGAGGGCAGTGGGTGACAGGGGGTGGCCGCTGTGCAACAGAGGTTTTCCCAGCTTCTACCTCCGCCTGGGGACACAGAGAAGGAGAGAGGGGTGACCCCCACGGCCGGAGTTCCCACCACCCTGCGCCATGGTGTGCCCGGGCACGCAGGCAGCCGGGGCAGCAGGCAGCCGCAAACGCTCGCCAGAGGCACATGCAGAGCTGGGAGAGGCACGGCTTCCCCCCAGCCCCCACGAGGGCTGCTCCCACCCTGGTGCAAGCAGGGGACCCGCTGCCCATGACAGAGTCCCCCAGGCGCGGTGCAGCCTGCTCCATGCGGCGTTCCCCCTGCACCACTGCCCTCCAACCCACTGCGTTTGGGTGGCTATGGAGACCGCAGTCACTGCTGCCTGTCCCTGCCACCCCTGCATGCAGACAGAGGCAGACAAATGCAAGGGCAGGGGCTGAGCGCAGCCCCTTCCCCTCCCCTTCCCCGCAGACACCCTCTCCAGCCCAGCCGCAGCTCCTCTCCCGGGTTTCGGCAGCAGCAAGGACAAAAGCGAAGGGCTTTGCCTGCAGGAGCTGGAGCAGCATCCCCCTGTCCCCCTTAGGCTGAAAGGTGCCCATTACCAACACCCTCCCAGCAGCCTGGCAGCCCCTCACCCAGCCTTGATGCCCTCTGGCCTCCCCGGCCCCCTGCCCTCCCCTTGGGATGCCCAGTCTGGCTGTGCGGGGTTCCCAGCTGCCACTGCCCTTGGGGGTCCTGGTGCACCGCCGGGCCTGGAGCGACCAAGGGACTCAAGCTCAACAAAGTACCGGGCTGCCAGCCCCGAGGTTCCGAGCCATGTGACCTGGAGTGAGCTCCCCCCAAAACGTGCACCCTCACACGGCCCCATCCAGCCTTGCTCCCCTCGGTCAGCTGCGCACGGGGCTGCTGCGGCCCCCCAGCCATGGAGAGGGGAGGCTCTCCCGCTGGCCGTCTGCTGGCAGTGCCTCCCGCAGCCTCCAAACCCACTTACCCGGGGGGCTAAACTGCGACCAGCCCCATCCCAGCCCCATCCTCACATGCCCCAGCACCCACACTCCGGAGCCCACAGCACCGGGAGGGTTTCCCCTCTCCCAAGGGACCACCACCGGCAGGGCACGGTGGCACAACCAGGCGGGTTGGTACCAGGCAGGTTCACGCCATGCAGCCACTCTGCCCAGCATGCAGCCTGCCTCGGGACGTTACCTCTTCCACCGGCTGGCGAGGCGGCTTTCTCTTTCGCTTTAAACTACCCCAAGTGTTTCCTAAAAGCCCCTGGCAACGCTTCCAAAAGGTTTTACAGCCTGAGGGTTTAGTGGCGGGGAGCTGAGCGGCGGGAGAGAGAGACACAGAGAGAGTTGAGAGCAGAGCGGGCAAAGAGCCACAGCAGGAGAGCGCAGGCAAAGGGGGGTGGCTAAAGCTGGTCCTCAGCCCTCAGGCACCGCTCGGCGTTGGCACAGCCAAAGATCCCTCTCCTGAGATGGACACAGCCCCAGCAGCTCGTTTGCAAATAGCCTGGGGGGGTCCCAGCACAGGGGCTACCCCACAGCCCCCACAGCCCCCCCCTTCTGTGTGGGGGCACAGCTCCGGGCAGCTGCCCTGGCTGCACGGTGGTGGCCAGTCCTGGGATGGGTGCTGGGTGCTCACCCATCGCTGGGTGCTCACCCGTGGTTCTGCCGAAGCCGCCCGCCGTCCCCACATACCGTCCGCAGCGCCTCCTCGCCCGGCTGCTCCCCGCTGCCCGCCGGCTGCACCTTCTTCTTCTCGCCCTTCTTGCCAATGCTGAGGATGAGGTTGACCGTCCCCCCCAGCCCGCCGGGGCCCCGCGGCGGCAGCAGCAGCGTGGAGGTCTCGGCAGGATCCCAGATGACAGCCTCCTCAGTGGGTTCCACGCCGCAGGGCGTCAAGCTGCTGGGTTTCCCCCAGCTCCACTCTACTCCCAGTGGGTCATCCAAGAGGGGCGATGCCAGCGGGGACACGGCCGTTCCCACTGGCACCTGCGGCTCCGGTCCTTGCTCGAGCTCGGGAAGGGAGCAGGGCACGAACCCCGTCGGGCTGCGGCTGCTCTCCAGCTGGGGCCAAGCACACGGGGCACGCTGCTCCTGGGGAGCAAGGCAAGAGAGGGAACGTGGAGGAAGGGCTGCCAGGGCCAGGCACTTTCTCGGAACAATCTTCCCTTTGCCTTGCCCGTCCAGAGAGTCCTGGGGCATGTCCCTCCCTTAGTTCTGCACCACTTGTTCTGTCCAGTGCCTCCGCTACCCTCAGCCTCAAGGCCGGTCCCACTCCTCGGTGGTCTCTGCGCGACTGGGTACTCACTTGGCCAGTAGACGACGTGCCCGAGGGGCTCTCCGGGTCCCTCCTGTCCTCCTGCTTGCTCCCCAGGTCCCGCTGGTGCCTCTGTGCTCGCCAGCGCACCAGCACCCAGCCCAGCATGCTCTGCAGCTCCTCCAAGCGCTCCTTTATCTGAGGGGAGGAGAGACACCGGGCAGCTTGCAAGGATCCCTGGCCCAGGGTCGCTGGCCTTAGCAGGACACCTCGCTACGGAGCAGTTCAGGGGGTTTTGGGGAGTGGGACGGGATCAGTGGCATCCCCTCAGGTCTCAGCATCCATTGCTGGGTGAAATCCCTTCCTGAGCAGCCTTGGAGACGCATGGCCAGCCCTGTACCGCCCGCTGGGGCTCTGCACCCACGCTTCTCTCTCTCTTCCAGTGACTGTTGCCAGAGGATTTCAGGGGGTGCAAAGGTGGCTCCCCCTGTTCCCCGCCCTTACCACTGCGCTCAGGTAGTGCTCCTCAGACACCAGCTGCTGCCCCGCTGCTGCCAGCGCCTCGAACTCCTTGAGCTTCCCTTCTATCCTCCTCTCCAGCTCCTCACACGGAGTCTCTGCGAGGCCGTGGCCACTCGGGCTTTCGGAGAAGATCTGAGCCCGTGTGTCCTCCGTCCAGGAGCTGTGGGCATGTGAAGGACAGGCTGAGAAATGACCCGGCCCCTTCTCAGCCCTGCAGACCACGGAGAAGCCATTCCCACGCGCGGGCATGGCTGGAAGCAGCTCGCTGGGGTAGCGACAAATGGCCGGGCAGGGCAAGATGCCGTGGGGCTGCCCCACAATGGGTGAGCCCCAGCGCAGCCCATCGTTCCAGGCTCCCCGTGGTCCTGCCCGGCTGCAGCTCTGGCACTGCCCACACACTCGCCAGCAGCCCACGCTCCGGCAATGCCGTGCTCTCGGCAGCTTCCCCCCGGCCGCCGCAGACGTAACCCCGACAGCTCGTCGCCACTTACATCATGGCTAAGTAATCCTTGAAGAAGCGCCGCAGCCGGCCGGCCTGCTGCACGCGGGCCCGGGTCTCCCGCAGCAGCTCCCGCAGCCCTGCCCAGGCCCGCAGCGTCCCCTGCACCACCCGGCTGACGGGGCACAGGCCGGCGGGGCAGAGCTCTTGCAAGCGGGCAGCCGCCCCCTCCAGCTCCTCCAGCTGCCCCTGCAGGGTCTCCGACACCACACGCTGAAGGAAGGAAAGGTCGGGGATGCATCCAACCCTCCCGCAGCCGGGCTGAACTCCCCCGCACCGCAGGGTGCAGGGATGGAGGGAAGGATGCAGGGATGGAGGGAAGGATGCAGGGATGGAGGGAGAGGAGGATGCTGGCACGGGGCGGGATGCAGAGGGGAGGACAGACAGAGCAGAGGGCTGCCTGGTTTCCCCGCTCTGCCCACATCAGTCACCTCCCTGCCAGCAGGAAGATGAGCGAGGTGCTGGCAGCCAGGCGCTGGCACACAGGAGTTGACGTGAGCTCTCTCCCCTCGCCTGGCCTGTGCTGGCAGAGGGGAGTGGAGCAGGGCAGGGCTCGGCTCTGCTGGAAAATTCCAGCCTGGCCCGCCATGGCTTGCCAAGACTTACGGCACCTGGGCCCCCCGGGGGCCAGCACCTCCCTGGGACAGCCTCAGCCCGCCGGGATCTCACCTCCATCTCCTGCTGCCGGCTCAGCAAGCCCTGCAGCCCTGGGAGGTCCTTCTCGCTCTTCACCGCGGTGAAGCTGCTCTCCGCTTGGGCCGTGTCATGAGCCAGCGCCTCGGCTCTGCACCGAAGGGCATCCAGGCGCGGGGACACCTCCGCCACCTGGGTGGGGAGGGGGGGAAGAGAGATGAGCCCTGGCATGGGACACCTTGTCCCACTGCTTGCCATGTGGCCCCAGCCCACCCCAGCCTGTGGGCACCCTGCCGTGCACCTGCAAAGGGGCAGGGAGCACCAGCCATGGGAGCGACGGGGGTGCCAGCCTCGCACACAGCAGTCCCAGTGTATCCCAAAGCCTTCAGGTCCCACTGGCACCAGCTGAGGTGCATGGCCTGTCCCACCTAGCCGGTGTGACCAGCTGCAGATGGACCCAGCGGCGTCCCCAGACCCCCCGCCTCCGTCACCTACCAGGCACTCCAGTCTCTCCGTCTCCGCCGCCACCTCCATGACCCGCTCCCGCTCCTTCGCAGCATCGTTCAGCATCTCCACGGCCTCCTGCAGCTCTCCCAAGGGGCAGCTCATGTCCTCACTGCTCGGTGGCTGCCCAGCCTGGGCCGAGAGCGGGGGAAAAGACCCCTGCGAGCCACAGTGCCCGCTCCCTGGCTGAAACCAACAGAAACACTGAGCGTGAGGGCGATGGAGAGTGCCCCCCCAGGCAGCTAGGGCAGAAGGGGGCTCCCATAGGGTCCCCCTGCCAGCCACAGACCAAGCCTCCCAGGTGCTGGGTGATCCCAAGGAATGTGTGGCCCCGCTGCTCACCGCTGCAGGTCCCTGCCGGCTCCGTGCCTCCTCCTCTTGCAGGTCCTGCAGGAACTCGGAGAGCACCAGGGAGTCGCGCAGGTCTGCTGCCCGGTGCCGCAGGGCTGCCTGCACGTGTGCCAGCCTGTGGGGACAGGTGCCCGTCACGGGTGCCAGCACCCTCTTCACCTCCTCGGGGCGAGCACCCTCCCACCTGCCCTTCCCAGTGACCAGAGAGGAGGCATCTTCCCCGGGGACTCACTTCTCCTCCACCATCTCCACCTTCCTCTGCATCTTCCTCGCCCCTTCGTGCTCGGTGGGCTGCTCGCCCACCGCCTCCTCCCGCAGCGCCTGGAGCTTGAGGCCGCACAGCAGGAGCTGCCTCTCCAGCTGGCCCATCTCCTCCAGGTCCCGGCGCAGCTCCGCTGGGCTTCTCATGGTGGCCGGCTCCGAGAGCGACCCGGCCACAGCTTGCAGCCACCGTTCGGCCCGGTCCAGCTCCCCCACCAGCCTCAGTGCCTGCCGGGAGAGCGGGGAGCCCATCGGCCTGGCTCCGAGCCACGCAAGAGGAGCCAGGAGCCGCGTTGCCACCCCACCGCAGGTACCCTGGGCACCGGCAGCTCGGGCGGCACGGCCGGAGCAGCACGCAGGCTCGGGGCTCGCTGGCGACGTCGGTTGCCAACGCTGCGGATCACGTCCCCACGGGCAGCGGCCTCGCTTGCCGATCCCCAGCAAGCCGCTGCGCTCGGGGCGCAGCCCTGCGCCCGACCCCAGCCGTGCCTCCGCGTACCTTATCGATTTCCCGCAGCACGGCGCCGTTCTCCCGGTGCTTCCTCTGCAGGTCCTCCCACAGCTCCCCCAGCTCCCGCAGCATGGCCTCCACCTGCGGGCTGCCCCGGGAGCCCCCCGGCGCCAGCCCCTCCTGCGAGGCAGGGAGGGCGGTGAGGACAGACCCTGCCTGGTGTGTGTCCCCCTAACCCCCACCCGAGGGTGCTCACCGGGAGCACAGCCCCGGGGCTTGAGCTGGGGTTCGGGAGCTCCCGCTGCATCCGTGCTGCCTCCGGGCTCTCTACATCCCCCACTGGACACGGGGGGATGCCGGGACCCACGTTTTCCTTGTGTGTGGGGACAGTCTGCTGAGGAGCAGGGGGACGTCGTGCGTTAGTGCCCAGACCAGGGACGGGTGTGTGTGCAAAAGTGTGCATGCCCACAAGCAGCAGGAGGGGGTCAGGGAAGGGAGTCCCCCCTCCACACTGGATCCCCTGGCCGGGCTGGGAGCAAAGGGGACTCTTGGGGAGACGTTACCGTGTTCACCGCCTGGCAGTTGTCCTGCACCTGGGCCTCCGGCTGCTGCGTCCCCCACTCAGCCTCTGCCTCTCTTCTCCTCCTGCAGAGAGGGGGACAGTCAGGCCAGCTTGCACAGGGCACCCCCATCCCCTCCAGCTCCATCCCGCACCTCACAGCCACCTCCACAAGCTGGTACCTTTTGCTGTCCCCTGCATGAGGGGGCTGCTCTGTTGCTGGAGAGCCAGGGCTGCTCTCCTCCCCTCTCCCATGCTCTGCCGTCTTCCCTGGCACGTCCTTCGGCACCTACGGTACAAAGGCTCCCATTCCACCTTTGCCAGCCCAAAGCATGCATCACTTTGCCCTAGGGCCTGGCACTTCTCACCTCCCGTACGAGGTGGGCCCAGGTCACGGGCGTGCTCAGCTTGGGCTTTGCCCAACACTCAAACCCCTTTCCCACAAGCTCCCCCATCTTCCCGCAGCGGAGGTGCTGGAGATGCCCGGAGGAAAGCAAATGCCCGCGCTCACCGTGCTCCCAGAGCCTTCTGTGCACTTATCTCTTGCTTCCTTCCCCATAGCCCCACGGCCGCTATCATCTCCTCGGGGCTCCACGCTTGGAGCTGCAACTTTGCCCCTTGGGGAACCGTTTGCCAGCGCTGGAGCCTTCTCCGTCCTGGGAAAGAGGCACAAGGGAGGCCCAGGGGAGCAGAAGATGGAGAAAAGAGACCTTAAGGGGAGCTGGTGCCCCAGAGAGCCTGCCTGGGCTAACCCAGGTCTTTCCCTAAGCCTCCGGCTCCAACATGGCAGGGTCAGCGTTGAGGCCCTGGGGCTCCTGCCGGGCTGTGCCCTACCTCAGCACCTGCTGGAGCTGCGCCCAGCTCTCCTTGACGTCTCGGTGCTTCGGAGCGACTCGGGCTGCCAGGCTGGGCTGCAGGCTGAGGAGCTGGGACACAGTCACGTCCAGCATCTGGAGGAGAGAGCAGCCAGGGAGCGATGACAGGGCTGGTGGGGGACAAGCCACCGCAGCCATGGTGCGAGTGTGTGATGGCAACCCACCACCAGCCCTGCGGGAGCAGGAGAGGTGGCGAGCACCGAGCCCGGTCCCCTGAGGCTGTTCCCCCGTCCATCACACAGCCCTGGCCACCCCACGTGGCCATGGGGTGCCCACCAAGCCCCCAGCCCGGCCGGTGCCAGTGCTGACTCAGCAAGGCACACGTCCCCTCTCTGTTAGGATGCTCCCCAGGGCTCAGAGGACGAGGCAGAGCCTTGCACTTACCATCACCTGGCTGGCTATGTCCCTGACGTCCCGATCCCGGCACGGCTCGCCCTCCCCTGGCTTCCCCACACCGCAGACGCTCCTCTGCTGCAAGAAGAAGCTGCAGTCAACAGTGGGAGGAGAACAGGGCCCTGCCCTCAGCTCCGGCGGAAAGGGATGCTGCAAAGCTGAGCTTGCTGTTCCGGCTCCCCATCTTACACCGGGCTCTGCCCCCCAGCTCTCTCCCCGCGCCCCAGGCTGAGGGTTCTGGGACCACAGCAGCCCCCACGCAGGGGACGACGGGGAGCCCTGGCTCCAGCGCCGGTACCTTGGCGTGGATGGCCCCGAGCAGGGTATCTGCTTGCTGGAGGAAGGCGGCCACCTCCAGGGCCAGCTGCAGAGCCTCGTGGTGCTCCTTCAGGGTCCCCTGCAGCCGCAGCCACCTGCGCGGGCAGGGAGGGAGAGATGGCGGGCGGCTCGTGCTCCCTGGGAAGCCGCGCAGAGCTCGGGCGAGGGGAGGCAGGCGGGAGGTTCGTTTC
>Ga0065711_1008948_pt1 | contig 13942 bp, 9 predicted proteins | sample Hoacrofraction12_FD_59098 | JGI IMG/M metagenome (GOLD analysis project Ga0065711, IMG submission 59098) | Hoatzin crop microbial communities from Cojedes, Venezuela - Epithelial fraction 12 v2 (version 2) | ecosystem: Host-associated > Birds > Digestive system > Esophagus > Crop | place...
GCTGCCCAGGGAGGTGGTGGAGTCTCCTTCTCTGGAGATATTCAAGACCCGCCTGGACAAGGTCCTCTACAGCCTACTGTAGGTGACCCTGCTTCTGCGGGAGGGTTGGACTAGATGACCCACAGAGGTCCCTTCCAACCCCTACCATTCTGTGATTCTGTGATCTGGGTTTCCAGATAAACATTGTAGTTAAGCAACAATTAGTAAGAAGTATTATTTGATATTAAACTGAGTGCACAAATGGAGGCCCAACTTCTGAGAAAAATGATACATAGTACATTTTGATTGGTTGGGTGCGAGATGTTTTCAGCAGTAGTTATTTTTCCCTCCTAGAATTTACTGTAGGCACTTCCTAAACTTCTGTATCGCATGTACAGCAGCTAGACACCTGAGCTTTCCATATAGAATTCACAACAGATCCATTGAGAAGTATGCTTTTCATATTTACAATTTATTATTGCTAGTAATTCCTTGTAACTGTAATGCTTTTCTAATGCACCAGTAGTGAAATATTTTCCGCAAACCTGGTTAGTTATTTTCTGCATAGTAGTATTCTCTCATAAAGTAGTGCCGAAGCACTTTTCCACATTTTGTAGAAGTCATTGACAGAATTGGTGCTTAGGTTTTTTTTAAGCTAGGTTCCTTTTTCAAAAGGGTTGCTGAAACTTGAGGAATTATAAGTAAAGTTTCCTAATGAAGTTGATGTTTTCATTTTTACCACGCAACCCTGAAGACACCAGATTTAATAGTTACGTTGTTTGGAGTATGCACTGAAGAGTGTTTCAGCCAGTGCTGTGTGTGGTGACACCAAAATGTTGGTCTTCTGCCATAATGCTTGTATATTGAGGAAAGAATTAATGCTAAAGACAAAAGGTATTTATTGGTTTTAATTAAATAGCACATAATCATGTCAAACACATGCATGTGTTAGAAAATTTCCGTTGAATGGTGAATTTCACAAAAGTACTTCAGGAGAAATATCTTGCACAAGACCTATGGTTCTTCAGCATCCTGTCACACATACATCATAAAAATTCCAAGCTACTGCAGCATGAGCCTTTGTGTCCGATTCATGACTTTACAATTACACCTTTTTTCCTAGAAATATTGCCTTGATGCTGTTACTTATGCAGTAGCTTTCCTCCTCTGCCTTACAGTCCTGGAAGGGACTTCTATTTTTTTTGAAATTATTTGTTCTAGTACACGCAGAGGAACAGAATTAGTTGGAATAGTTTGGTGATTTTGCAGAGGCAAAGAAACTGTAAAACTTTCATCTTGTAGGATAATAAAAGGCAGGTTTATGACTATGTGATCTTTTTAGCTGTCTCAACATGACAGGGTATATCAGAAGAAAAAGAAAAGCTTTGTCTTGCCTGTGTGCCATTTTGTTCTATAAAGAGATACCATAATACTGAAATAAGTGTGTTTGTCGTGGATTTTACAAATTACATGGAATTGGAGGATCCTATAAAGTTGTTCTCTCCATTTTGAGACGTGGATGCGTCTGGATTGTGTGGGAAAAATTCTACTGCTCACAGTTTCGTCTAAGTTAAAGCTCCAGTTAGTGAGAACCCATGTCTAATAGGAACTGCAGGAGAACTGTTTTCTAGGGCTGGTTGCCGTGGAGCAGATGTGTGTGCATGAAGGACATTCATCAATACAGAATTTGTGGCTAAAAAATATGTTTTCCTGATTGTTGTATTCTATCAGAGGTTTTGCTGATCTTGGTTCTGGGAAAAAGAACAGATAGTCGTGAAGGTCTGTGTGTGTGGACATGTGAAGATGGGTTCTCATTTTACTCTCATTCTTCTAGATAGTGAACCAGAACCTGCTGATGGGAAAATTATGTTCAGGAAACCAGCCAAGCGTTCATCAGAGAAGTTTTTGGACTTCAATGTAAGTTCAAGTAAGAAGATGAGAGAGACAAAGAAAACTAAGAGAGAAGCAACGACTTCTCAGAGTACAGCTAAGCAGATAAAAAATAGCAGTCTTCTCTCATTTGATGATGAAGAAAACGATGATTAAGGGTTGTATTTTTTTATATTTTACTTATCGTTCTAGGGATCTGAGTAAGATTGAGGGTTTTGCTAGAAATTGAAGCGTGGTATCCGAGTCTTCTCTTACTTTGTTATGGTCCAACTAGAGAAACATAACATAAAACTAGAAAGAACTAAGTCTTTGCAGTTCAGATGGAACTGTATGAACAGTATGTCATGTCTTTATTTTAAAAGAGCATTTTAACCATGTATGTAAAAGCTATTTGAGATCACAAATGAATAGCAAAATATACCTGTACATATCCAGCTTATAAAAATTCTCAATCAATACGTTTTAAAATGTCCTCTGTTACTAAAAATGTATTTCCTCTCTGTTTAGTGTCCTTAGTTGACAGTTGTGTGGGTTTTTTTTACCTGTTGTTGACTTGACATTCAGAAGAGAGACACTTCATTGCTGTGGAACAGAGACTGAAGTTTTCTGTCTCGTAGCCTGACAAAAGTTTGCACAACTTTTCCGTGTGTGGTTTGGCAGATTAGCCCTTTGCAGAGCTCTTGTAGTAAATGAGGCTGCAGTTGCTAAAATCGTGTAGTCTTAATCCTGTCTTTGGTGAATGAAGTCTAAAAAGCAGCAAATTCACTTGAATTGATTGTTCTAGCAAGATATAAAAGTTTTGATCGTAGTTGATGGTATCAACTAATGCAAAACAAAGATGCCTAAAACCTTGGAGATGGTGCACTTTGGTTATCACACTGGGATCCGTGGTTTAGTGCTGTGTTTTGGTTCTGGGTTTTTTTGAAGTACACTTGTTCCAGTTGGCTACCTATGTGTTCATAATTATTTGGGATCTCAAACAGCTTATTTAAAAAAAATTATTTCATCTTTAAGCTGTGGAAAAGCATTATTTTGGTTTTCTTCAAGTAGGAAATTGTAAACAGCAAATTTAAGTCAAGAAATGTTATAGCTGTGATAAAAAATTTTAAAATTTTTCAGTTGCCCATGGACAGTACACTGAAAGTAACCATTTCTGTACTATTTATGTAACAGGATGGGTTGAAATTCAGAATAACACTGAGAGCTGATGGGATTGGGGAGAACAAGGTGGTGGAAGTGGGACTGGTGACTTTGAAATTATTTGGGAGTATTGTGTTCTGTAAACATATATAAGCAAGAACTAAGACTGCTGCAGAATTACAGGACACAAGGCAATGAAACTAGTTCTTCTGCTGTGTGACAGGACATTCGAAATTGTTTGGGCTGTAAAGCTTCATTGAGTAGCAAATTTGAAGTTGCTGTGTGAAACAGCTGGTTTTAGTTTGTTAGTCTGATATTAAACAATAAATTATGTTTTTGTTAAGTGGTCCAAAGATATTTTTAATGAAAATTTCAGTACATAAAATGGGATTTTTTTGTCACCTGATAATGAAGCCTCTTATAACTGCTACCTGTCTCTGTGCATACCATCTTCCTGCGGCATAAGATTCAAGTCTGCATACTAATTGTGTGAGTGCATGTTACCCTGATTTTGAAAATGAATAGATCAGTTGTCCTTTCAGAAAATTAAAACCAGACCTGTAAATGGATATTGAAGTCTTGTAGCACTGGTGTGATATTAGAACTGCTAGAGAGGTGCAGTGTGACACCCCGTTTATTGCCATGAGGATGTTACATTTCTAAATACACAATGTGTATTCTGCATATATGAAAAAGAAAGTCAAACATAGGACAAAGAAATACAGAATCAAAGGTTCCTAGGGATTACTGTTTCCATTTTTTTGTATACTTAAAACTTGTTTGAATCCATTAAAAAAAATGTATACACACACACCCCTCTGAGAAATCTTGTGTCATTACAGTATACTGAAGGAATATTTGGGCATATTTCAACAACTGAGTAAATTCTCTGACTTGACTGAGACTCATCTGAAAGAATGAATTAACCATTGACTGCTGACTTAAACTTTCCTGGTTCTGTTTGTCAGCACAAAAATATACTTGCTTACATTTTTCTTGCACAGCCTGAAAGCTCTTCACTTTAGCTGTGAGGCAATTTAGGAGACATGGCTATCAAGAGATAAATGCTTGCCAAGGATCAGAGGGAATTTGGATTTACCTTAAAATTACAGAAGGCCTCCCAAATATGCAGCTGATTTGGCATGTTCAAAATAAGATTGAGGTCCTGTTGAATCTGATTAGTAATTGCATTTAAACAAAAATTATAATTTCTAGTGAAAGACTTGGGAGACTGAAGTCCAGTAAAAAGGTTACCTCAAGATAGTGGGTGCAGTACTTCTGCTTAATCCTGTTCCTTGCCCTACAATTTCATGACAGATGTCTGGAATGCAAATAAATTACTTGGGTTTACTTGGAAATAATATAATAAAGGTATGTTGTTCTTCAGGCAGCACAGCAGGGGAAAGAAAGGTGGATATGGAAACCCAATTTCTTTCCTTTATTCCGACTGATTTGTAGTGCTCTGACCAGGAGGAGACCTTTGTGTTCATTGTATTTTGCTCCCAGTTGAACTAACGATAACTAATTGGATATACTTATTAAGAGGTGTGAATGATGCACAAAAGCATTTTAGTCAAGTAGTCATGTGAAAATTCAGTGTTCTTAATGTGACACACCAGGAAAATTACACATGCCATCAACTCCCCATGAAGCCTGTAAGTAAAGAGAACAATTACTTGCTCATGTAGGAAGGAAATGTGAAACTGTCTTAAGCAATCACCTGCCTTAAGCAATGGGCCATGGAAAAATAATAATCACAAGAACTTTCTAATAATGGGGAAGTCAAAGTACATGGAACATGGGGCTAGGACTGGAATGGACAATTTTCCTGGCTTTTTTTTTCTCTGTTCCCATCCCCAGTCCTTCTCCCCTCCTGTAGTGGGGAATATACATGTGTTTTTTTTCTCGTGGAGCTTGCTCAGCTAAGCGCGAGAGAAGCGCTGTGGAGGAGCAAGGTGAAAGTAGCTGAGGCTTGTTACCTAATATGGGAATCTTGGTGAGGTGTGGCCTGTTACCTAATATGGGAATCTTGTACAGTTTTTATTAATAAAATCTTTGAAATTTCCCAGTCCATTAAGACTCCAAAACATTTATTGATTGTGGTGTTAGTTCTTGCTTTTCTTACCTGAGCAGTAATCTGGAACAAACCCGGTGAACAGTAGTTACATTGCAGCAATGGATGCTTATAGCGGAGGCTTTTTATGTTGCAAAGGTGCTTGGATGTCATCAGGAAAGATGAGGTGCTCTGTCGTGTTTCTTTGTTTTGAATAAACAGGATCTTTCTCTAAAGGATAGGATTCAAAGTGAATCATTAAGAGTGCTGCATTATGAGATAGAAATTGCAAAGATATGGGACAGAATGAGCAAGAAAATGCATGTGTGGGCAGGTGGCCCAGGGGTTGCTACCTTTGGTTGTATTCCTAGCCTGTCTGATATGGGTATTTTTTTTCTCAAATAAAACCAGATTTGTTGTACTGCAAATGTTCATTTCATTGGCCTGAATGGGAAGGGATGAGTCAGAATTCTATTCTGATAGTTTTTGTGTCCAGCACTTTTGCAGGAAATATTCGGAGGATCAAAGGCTGTATTTTGCAGACACTGAGCACAAGAAGCCTGTATTTAGCTTTTATAATTACACATTTTTTAAGTTGCGTCACAGGACTTATTGTCTTTTTTTACCGTGCTTCAGTATATAATCCTGTTAGGAAGCTGCAGATTTATAATGAAGCAGGAAGTAGCAGTGTCCTTGTTTCAGCTGATGGTTTCCCTTGTGCTGTAGTGTATTAATGAAGTAATGCTTCACTTGGCTGTGTAGAGCCAATTGCATTCTCAAGGACATCAGGCATGCCTGAAGATGAGTTGTTACCTCTTGTGCTGTACCAAAGGTATGTGATCTGCAGTCTCAGCAAGCGTTCGACTATTGAAGTTGTTTAATAACCTGTAGCCCTCTCCCATGGCAGTATGCCATAAATCAATCCTGTGCGCATTCAGCAAACAGAAGGGCTGGTGTATCAGCTGCCTCTTTAGTATCATCCCTTTATTCCCATTCCTAGAGTGAGGTGTTAATCCGCAAAGAGGTTTTTCATGTCGTAGACCTCCCCTTCCACCCCACCTCTGTGAGAGCATTCCAGAGGCAGCTGTCACAAGGGTAGCCATTAAAACCAGGGGAGAAACACCACAGGGTTTTACGTGAGTGACTGCAACCTTTTGTAGACTTCCTCAAGATCTTGAGAGCCTACAAAATCTCAAAGCCAGCCCCTGAGAAGTAACTTCCTCCTGTGAAAAACAGATGAGACCAGTCAAGAAAATTGCACAAGATTGAATTTTACAGTCTTTACCCTACCGTCACTTCTTACTTTATGTTGGAGGCAAAGCCAACAGCTGGCAAAAGCAGTTTTTCCTTTATCAGGAGATGTAAAGTGGCTTTGGTGCCATTCCAATCCATATGGCAAAGGATTCCTTTTCTTTGACTCCTGGGGCAGTCCTCAGTGCAATGCCTCATTAGTTGAGGCCATGGGCAAGAGGAGCTACCTTGTAATAGGTGGAAGTTATTAGAGGAAGGTGTTGTCAAGCCTCCATGGGGTAACGGTGATCACTGCACACTTTAGTTTTGATATCATGAAAGAGTTGTTCCCTTAGGGACAACACAGTAACAACGAACTTTAAAAGGGCAGATTATAAAACTATGAGGAAAATGGTTAACAGCAGGCTGAAGGGCAAAGAGAAGTACTTAAAAACCATAGAGATCTGCCTGGAGGCTATTTAAGAACATTGTATTAGAGGCACAGATGGTTTGTATACCTCTGAGCAAAAACATCGCGTACGAGGAAGAATGAAACTCACAGGGTTACGTGGGAGAAAAGCGTGAGTGTAGAAAGGTTGAAAACGCATCCCTTAAAGATGATGACTGTCTGAATGACAGACTAGGAAATGTTAACAGGAGAGTGGAAAGAGCTGGGAAGTGTCACTGCTAAGAAAAAGACTGCAGGAGCTGCTGACTTTGGAGCTACAGGATGAAACACCAAAAAGAATGATTCTAATAACATCCTGAGCACTTTGCCTTTGAAAACTGGGCTACTTCAGATGAGACTTCACCGGAAAAACAGCCATGGTCTTAATCCGACTTAGCTAGCAAAAGCCAAAATCTCAGTAAAACCAAAGCAGTCTGCAGTTTTAATACGCGACTAGGCCAAATTTAAGAGTAAAGGAGCCCATTCAAACATAGTTTCTCTGTACTAGGACTTTAATTTCACCTTGTGTTGGATTCAGTGCCAAAAATTATGTTTTTAATCTTTGCCAAAGAAGGTAGAGATTAAAAAAATCAAATACTCATAAAAACTTGATTTTAGTAAAAGCAAAAAAGCTACATTTGTTCTGGTACAGCTTTGGGCTGGGAGGGAGACTATCTGATAAGGATGTAGTGAGGTTTGCAGAGCCTTTTTACACCACTGTATAACTAGTCAGATGTGGAGTTTTGTTGTCATGTATCTGAGATCAGTAACACACTTACTGTAAATTAGCAGGGGAACATCTCAAGTATCACAGATCTGATGGTGCGTGCAAAAAAAGTGTCCTTGTGAAATCAGTGAAAGTTATTTCCTGGTTTAAAACCAAGGAAAGGCAGGGGAAGGTTAGGACAACTATTTTGGCAATAAAAACCAGATGCACACAGTCTCAGTGGGACTAGAGCCCTGGCATCTAGGCTGTTTTATTCTGCCCTGTTAAATTGAAACAAACAATTCAGCTGCCTGAGTCTCTTCTTTTCTCCTCTGCCGTGCCAGCTATCTCAAGAGAAGAGATTAAGCGTTGTTCTGATCAGTGCCACAGCAGCAGTTTTATAATTTAAGGGCTGCATAAAATTTATGGAGCACTGAGAAAAGCTGAAATCAATTTTATGATTCTAATAAATTATTGCAGGCAGACCGTGTTTGTGTAGAAAGCCGGTGATGTTTCAGCTGTTTATCCAATGGGCATTCAAAATAGGGATTTTCAAAAGCACATGTGGGAATTATGCATTCGAGTCTGATGGGAATTAGAAGACTTGTTCCTTTGAGCTACTTAATATCCCACTATTAATTTTTAATTATGCCAAATTGTTTCAAATAGTTGGTAAAAATCAAAACTAGAGGACGGTCAAATTCAGAGCAATTTTTAAATTTCTTATAAATGCTTAATGTGCTTATAAACAGTGGGTGGGTAACTTGTAATTCCATTTCAGGTGAAAAACCACTTTGGCACTCGAAGAGTTAACTCTCTCCTTCCCACAGTGTGTTTCTGGGTTGTTGTTTAGGCCCCATTACTGTGAGGAACCTTGTTCTGTCTCTGCTTGAGGCTGTACCTGCAAATTACTCCAGCTGCTAGAGAAGAATCTGCGTGTAGAGCAGAAAGACAAGCAATACCACGTTCCTCATCACACATTTCAAGATTGTATAATAAGAAATGCATTTCCATACATTACAGATAGGGATAGATATTGAACTTCCCTTCCAGACAATTGACCAAAGGTGGAGCTGATAAGATACAGTTCCCATTTCATCCTAATTTGGGTATTAATGGTGATTGAAAGAGCCATCCACTCACTGAGCATTACGCCCATCAGGATAGAGACAGGTTGGAGACCTTTCATCATATCAGGATACCTCTAAGCTATAATATTTTGGTGTTCAATTTTCTGTATTTTAAACTGCTCCAACTCCTCTAAAACAAAATCATTGTGTTTCAGGTTATTGCAGACTGAATATGCTAAACATGGCAGTAACGGGAAGAACCGTTGCTGAATTCCTCTATGCTGAATAGGCAGCTTGGGCTAAATTATTTCCTGATGTTACTCTATTGCTCTCAATGAAATGACACCGATAGATACACGAGCTCCTAACTAAACCTGAAGAAGGTAGTCTGAGGCGAACAGGTTTAAATTCAAAGAAGTTAAGCGCTCGATGCTCCAGGATCTTGCCACTGCATTCCTGTAGCAAATAACATATGTAAATGATGGGAGCGACTGGCTCGGTGGCCATTCTGCAGGAAGGGATCTGTGACTGCTGTGAATTAAAAACTGAACACAGGCCACGGTGTGAGGAAAGCTAATGCAATTTTGGCTCTATAAATAATGTGTCATGGAGAAGAAATGTGAAGCAATCTTAACCTGCTTGTTCTCTGCTTCAGACCTTGGCTGGAGTAACGTGTCTACTTCTGTGCACTATAATTCAAAAAAGAAAAATGTAGACCAATTGGAAAGTCCAGCAGAAAGTAGTGGTATTGATCAGAAGTCAAGAAAACATGGCCTGTGAGGACAGATTGAAGGAAGTGAGTTTACACATCTAGAGAAAGGAGATGCAGAGGAGGGAATAAGAATGTGATACCAGTCTTCAGATATGTAAAGCTTGCTGCAAAGAGGAGAGTAATAAATTGTTCTCTGTGTCCACTGGGAATACAAAAAGAACTAATGGATTTAAATTGCAGCAAAAGAGATTTAAGGAAGACGTTAGGACAGTCTTTCTAGCTGTAACAGTACTGAAGTACTGAATCAGATTGCCTGGGGAGGCTGTGGGATCTTCATTGCCAGACGTTTTTAAGAACAGGTTAGACAAACATCTGTCGGGAATGATTTGGATATAATTGATCCTGCCTTAGGGCAGAGGGCTGGACTAGATGACCTTGCAAGGTCCCTTCCAGCCCTATTTTCTATGGTTCTCTCATTAGGAAGGCTGATGTGATATTCCTAGGACCTTACCATTCCTGTTAAAAGCAAAAACATGCTATAGCAATGCTGAGTCAGATTTAAACTGACAATATCTGGGAAAATTCAAAGCTTATGGTTGATATCCCACCCTTAATTATTAACACTTGAATGCATGTAACACAGTTGGACTTGGCCAAAGGCTAAATACTTGGAGGTTATGCAGCTATGAGTCTTTTATGACCAGACTGTGATCTTTTTAACAGCATGAGAATCTGTTTCTTCTAATGTGTATTAATCTTACATGTTGCAACTTCCATTTTGTTGTTTGAGTAAGTAGCTGGCAGTGGTCTCTAGCACCTGACGTGTTCCAGGTGGGGTCACTCTCATTTCGCATGCCATCACACGTTTGGCCACATGCTACGCTTCCACTCACTGGCTCCAAAACTCGTTCTTCCACTCCAGTTTGTCATGACGCAAGTGCTCAGCTTCCTTACGTGGCTGTGTTTAAATCACTAATACCGCTGTTAATGCGCTTGGTACACTTCTCTGTGTTCTCAGACACTGGATATTCCTCCTGCGGCTTTCTGCTCACATGTTCTTTTATCCTGTTGATAAATTTCATTTTCATCTGTCTTTTGCTGCTTTTCCTTCAAGCTGTGCTTGCGTTACAAACTGCAGTTCAGCAGTTTAGCAGTTGGATTGCATCCAAATATTACCAAATGCCACATCTTTTAATATCAGGCAGAGCAACTTGAATTTTCTTCCTCAGAGTGCTGTAAAAGAGTCACTGGCATGTTTTCTGTGCAAATGCCAAAAAAAAAAAAAAAGTTGAACAAAAGTTGGGGGAGTGTGAAGCAAACTGAAATGTCTGCATTCCCAGAATTTTGTATTTTCTCTGATTTCAGGTTTTAGTTCATGACCCTGCTGCTGATTTACGTAACTGAGTGGAACTATGCCAGTTTCAAGCAGCCCAGAATTTGGCAGTTTCACTTTGGTGACTGGCGGTACCTTAGTGTTCAGCGATGTGACCCCATATGTTATTCTCCCCAAAGGCCCTGCCTGGCCATTGATGATCACAGCATTGCCAAGCCCTCGGGTTCTAAAAAATCCTGTGTCAAACCATGAAGTGCGGTTATAATATATAAACATAGACACACTTGTAAATATATGTATGTATATGTTATAGATTTGACTGGAGTTTGAATTTGGCCCTGCAGCATTCACGGCTTTTGAGCTTTTCTCTACAGCTACACGGACAACAGAAACTAAAGTAAAAATAAAAACAAAACCAGAATAAAACTGGGATTTTAAAGTAATCACATAATGCTTGCAGAAGCTGAGACTTGAGAAAAATGAACATACACCATGAAATCTGGTAACATTATGACTGGATATTTGGCCATTTAATTGTTTTCCTGCATCCAGCAGAGAGAAGGATGCTATCAGTTGTTTTTCATAATGGTGAAGTGCTCGTCAGGATGCTGTAAGACGTCCTTTGCTCTATGTATCTTTGATATTTCCATGTTACAGACTGACCATATTCACTGAAGCTGTGGGTACTGTGTGTGGTTTGCCATAGAGGACTTCGCTTGACTGCTGTGGGCTTTGGATCAGAGTCGAGAGTAGCTTTTGCCATGTTTGCTTATCTGTTCACTCAAGACTTGTCCTTCACATGTTTTGGAGATAGATGGACAAACAACACAGATACTCTGGCACGTCCAGATCACGGCTACCTTCCTTGTCTTTGTTATGCGTCCCTTATGCGTATTCCCCAGCTTCTCCTGTGGCTGTGTGCGTGGGGGATAAAATGCACCTCCAGGTCGGTGCTCCAGAACCCAGGTGCCCCCTAAGTGCCCCCTAAGTTTCAACTTAAGATGCATTGGCTCAGCACAGGCTTCTGTCTGAGGGCGGATTTCCCCCACATCGCTGGTTTCTGCTTTGTGCTTTGCACTGCTCAAGACACTCACCTTCTGTCCCCTGTGGGTGCAGTCCACGGCAAGGGATCGCTTGACCTTGAAATGCAGTTTCATTCATTTTGCCCACCGGTTAACGCTGAGATTGAGAGGAAGGTAAACCTTGTTATTCGGACGCTGCAATGGGGATCATTTCCTGCTCCTGTCACCNGTTTCCTGGGCAATACTGCTTCTCAGCCTCTTGTTTTCCCACATTGGCTGTTCACCATATATCATAGCACGAGGAGAGTAATACTTTTTTCCTACCACTTTTGTGTCTAACTTGCCTCTTTACATATTTTTTTTATTCTGAGTGTCCCAATGTGCTTTTCATTGTATCTTTTGGGACTTTTGCTCTTTAGTTCTTCTTGCTCCTACAGCCCCAGCGCTGAGGCTAACACGTCACGCAGCAAATCCTCCTTGCAGGGAGGGAAGGGGCCCGTTCACTGCACCTCCTGAGGAGAACCAGCGCGAGCATTTGCTGTGTGAGACTGTTTCTCAAATCCAGTAAGGTAAGGTGTTTGCATCCTGTCACACCTCTGCAAACCTCCAGCGTTGCCCTCTTTGCCCCCAGCTCTGGGCTGACACAGGCAGAGGCCAAAAGTCGCTGTGAATGGCACTCCACCATTCCCCCAGCTCCTCTGCACCTCTGAGGAGTTCAGAGAGTCCACGGTGGCTGCAGCACCAGCTGGCTTTGGGTTTTGAGTGAGTTTGAGACTTTTATGTGTGGATGCTAGCTTTTTTAAGGCACCTTTCAGTGCTTGAGAGCCTGTGTAGGCTCTAATAAATAAATGCTTCCATCTCAGGTGTCGGCTTTAGTGCAGCCATTCAGTACCACATGCACTAATACATACCCATGGATCTCGCTGAGCTGTGTGGTTTAGAAAGCCCGTTCGTGGGTGATGGTTTGAAGGGGCAACACTCTTGTATTACGAGTTTACACAGCACCTGCCCCCAAGGAGCCCTGATCTGTGCTACAGACTCTGGGGTGCTACATTAGTTGAAAAAAATAATAGTAATTTGTAAATGAATCAGGGAGATTTAAAAATCAATTTTCTTCAGCAAACAGCAATTATTGAAATGGTTGCAGTTATCGCTGAGGACTGAGCATATAAAACGCTTCAAGATACAGAACTAGATTCTATAAACATATAATTCTTTTATCAATAATTCTTATAAGCAGGCTTCTTTCTACACTCTCCCTTTTGCCAAAACTCTCCCCTCTATTATATACTGAGCTCGTTTCCCTCATGGATAGCTGCAGATTTGTTGGTATACAAATTAATTTTGCTATTGACTAGATAGAACATTTGGAGGATAAGAATGCCATTGCTATTCATACCTAAAGGTAATCAATAGAGGTACAGAGGAATAAATATTTTTCTAACCAAGTAAGCATCCTCTCGAGCTTATTTCTTTTTTCTAAAACCCCCAGGACTGTGTTCTGGCTGCTGTACGTGTGAACAAAGCAGTGAGAGGCAATAGCATTTAGACCTCGTTACCAATGAAGGATCATGAGAGAGAAACTTCTGTCCTGGCCTTGGCTCTTCCCGTGCTCCAGCTCAGCAGTCACTCACTCCTAACAGCCTACTCCTGCTCTTTGACTGCAGTGGCGATAATTATTTGTCCATCATCAATTTATTACCCCCAAACCAGTGAAGAAATAAATCCCTACTTGAAGCGGCTTGACATCTGCTCAGGAATGGCCGAGGGCAGTCTGTGGACACAGTGTTTAAGAGAGAGGGCGTGAGGGGATGTTACAGCGATCTGGGGGGACTTACATCAGCCTGGGACCTGTCTGCGAAACAAGCACTGCTTTTGCACATAAAAAGCAAAGGAAAGGGGAACGAATAGCACAAAGTGGTGGGGCTCGCCCTGTTCCGCTGCCCAGCTCCAGCAGCTCCCGACTGGTCCTTGCTGCCGTTGGTGGGGTTCCAGGCTTGCCTTGCTCAAAGACGCCCAGGAGGTTTGCCCTCGCTTGCAGCCAGATTCTGCTTAAATTTACGCCTGAAATCAGTCGGGGGCTGACAGGGCGTCAGAACTAAATTTTGCTTTCTTTTCAGCCAGCTGGTCCTTCCGCAGGGTTTGCAAAGGAGATACCGCGGTGAGAGGGAGCGGGCCGCGGGTCAAGCCCCGCTGCTCGGCAGCACCTCCCGCAGCGCCCAGCCGGTTCTGGGGGGCCCGGGCGGGCCCGGCTCCCCTCCCCAGACGGGCTTCCTTCGACGCCTTCCCCTCAGCCAACAACCGCCCGAGGCCACCGCCTCCGCCGCCCTTCCTTCCCGGCCGGGCCCCGCGGCTGCAG
>Ga0065711_1044687_pt1 | contig 13942 bp, 6 predicted proteins | sample Hoacrofraction12_FD_59098 | JGI IMG/M metagenome (GOLD analysis project Ga0065711, IMG submission 59098) | Hoatzin crop microbial communities from Cojedes, Venezuela - Epithelial fraction 12 v2 (version 2) | ecosystem: Host-associated > Birds > Digestive system > Esophagus > Crop | place...
TCTTGTGCTGAGGGCTCCAGAGCTGAACGCAGTACTCCAGGTGAGGTCTCACCAGAGCAGAGTAGAGGGGCAGAATCACCTCTCTCAACCTGCTGGCCACGCTTCTCTTGATGCAGCCCAGGACACGGTTCTGCCTTGCAGTGGTTTGGAGCAGTTTTTGGTATTTGGCGTAGCAGGCCTATGGGTGGGTATTTGTTATAAGTAAACCTAGAAAGAACACAGAGTGGACCATGATAGGAACTGAAAAAGTGCTGAGCAAGAAAGATACTGCCTTGTGGCATTCAGTGCTGTTCACTGTGCAGTGGGATGGGCCTGAATCATTGAAACCAACACAGTTGCAGTAATGTAAGCTGAAAATCTTCACTACAAATTCAACTGGAATAAGCACTGGGAAGACAAATCTTAATACAGCAAAGTCTTGTTCTGTGTCCTAGCTTCTGTTAGTTCCTAGCAACTGCTTTGTGCCTTCCATGACTGAAATTCCCTGAAGATTCAGTTCCTGTTGTACTTCCTTATGCTGTAAGTTTAATCCTTTCTTTGAAACAGTGGTCACAGCAGAAGTATGTGGAATCAGTGTCACTGTTGTTTATAGTCAGTTCAAGAGGATATTAGATGTCGGGACTCTAGCAGATGAAGTCAAAGGACCATCTAGGCCGGTCTTGCTCCAACAGTGGATGTGTTGGGAAGACAGCAACTGGGTAGCGTAGTGGGGATCTACCCCAGAACACTGTCTAGCCTCCAGTAGCTGTGGCTTTCAGATCCAGACGTGTTATCTCTGTATGTATTTGACAAACATGAGGATTCTCTATTTGGGTGCAAGGGAGTGTTTATATCAAAAATTAATTTTATATGGTATTTGAATAGAGAGAAAATTTTGTTACTCATTGGTCTTGTAAAACTGGATCCATCCCTAAACCTGCATTTTGTATTGAACTGGATTTGTCATTCAGAACAAAGCTTTGCCATATTATAGGCTGTTCATAGCATTAGCAGAGTTTAAAAGGCTGTGAAAGTCATTGTGTGGAGCACTCTACACCTTTTTCTTTTGTAGGTCCCAATCAAAGACTCAAAGCTATTGGACAGAAAACCTGGGTAATATATGATTTGGGCTGAATAAAGAATTTTGACATATACTCTCTCTTGTTGTGATAATGATGGGTGAAGGCTATCAGCCTAAAATTGCTATAAATTACTCTCATTGTAAAGATAAAGGGCCTGATTGCAGTCAGCACTGAAATCTGTAGCGTATTTCCTGGAAATCACTCACTTGAAGAGTGAAATTAAAAGGTCTTGTGCTGGGCAGACTCTACTGGAGAATCTAAAACTCGTTGGCTGTCCATTTGTGTAACTAGGATACATAATATTTAGAAAATCTTACCAAAAAGCTGTTGCCTGCTGTCATTTAGATGCTAGCATTGGCTGTCCTTTTCTGCAAAGAGGTAGGCAGATTTCTGCCTACATCCTGCGCCCCTGAATTTAACGTGGTTTTTTTTAAGTTCTGAAAAGGCTGAGCAAAAACCCACAGACCTTTCTGATCCTATATGTGGTGTGGGCATCTCACACTGTTTGTTTTACCAGTGTCTCACATCATCTGCTCACACTAGGGCCTATTTACTGTTCTGGGATCCAGTATGCCAGAAATATGTGTAGGAGGGCAGGTCTACATTGGATCAAACCAATGGTTTGCCTCTTTTACTATCCAGTCTCCAGTACTGGCCAAAGGTAGATATGTTATGAAAGTGTAAGTACAGGGCAAAACAATAACTTCCCCTAATATTCTCTCATCTCTGTTATTCTCTATTTTTCATCCAGGGGCTTCCTGAGCTAGAAGTAGTTTCTGTAATGATCCTCAGTGGAATTATCCACCTTGAGCATATCCAGTTTATCTTTGAACATGTGGCACCTTCTCCTGTCCACAGCCCTTAGTGCAGATGTTCCACCAGCCTGCTACATGTTGCAGGAAGATCCAGTTCATTCTGGTGGCTTTGAATCTTGCTCCTTGTGCCTTCATTTGCACTCTCAGCTGATTTTCTGCTATTGAAGTCTATGGGACAGGAGAAAAGCATTGTGTTTTCCTGCAGTGAGGAGGTCTGTTGTTTCCTGTGACCCCACACCTAAAGAAATTCTTCTGACAGGCGTCGTTCCCAGTGCACATCTCAAGCATTCAAGAACTTGTTGCTAAAGATAGTTGCATAATCAAAAGTGGAAATTACATGCTGACAAAGTCTATATTGTCTTCTAGCAGTTTGAGAAGATTTGTGAAAGGAACAGGGTAATCTTGGGAGTGGTAGCACTGTTGTGCCATTGGAGCAAAATTGCAAAGACACTTGAAAGTCTCTTGTAGTAAACAGACTCTTGAAAGCGTTAGCTCTGATCCTGAGCAGTGGCTGAATTTGATCAATCAAGAGCACAACCTCTGTACGGTTTTATTGCTATACAAAAGCAAGCTTATCCTTCATAAAGAAATGGATTGATATTTCTCTAACTGCCATAAACCTTTGTATTTCTGCAATGATATTTGTCTGACTGCCATAAACCTTTCTATTTCTGCAATGGTGTCTCTAAATATTCAATATGTCAGTTAAGGAGTGATAGAAAATGCTGTGTGACTGAAGAAAATAATTAGCTTTCTGATGCAAGAAAGAAGCAGCATAAGTATGAATGAAAGGTTCGGAAGATTCCATCACCTGTCAATTCTCTGTCCATGGTCTGCTGGCAATGTGAAGAATTAACAGCAGCACCCTCAGAAATTAAAAGGAAGATTGAGTGATACTGCTAAGCTTGCAGCAAAAAAGATGTATTGCGAATAATTAGATTAGGGCTCACTGGTTTATTCTTTCCTTGACTTGCTCAGGTAGGGTGAGCTGATTTCATAGAAGTCTGAGCATGGCTTGAGGTAAGAACCCATGTCACAGCCCCACCTGTGTGATTAGAAAGAAGGTGCTTGAAGAAAAGAAAAAAAGATACGTTAGCTATCTCTATCTTTTTTGCCTTTGGATTAAAGGTACAGTTCCCTCTTGGTCATTTTAAACTATTATTGCTATTATTCTTATTACTTAAAGTTTTTAAGTTAGTCTGGGGAAATTAGCATAAATGAAAAAATGGAGAAAAAGGATCAGCTCTTGTGCTGACAACAGATGGGTAAATCAAATGATTGATGCTGAGGAGGGAAAGTGTTTACAAAACAGTAGAAAATGGAAGTTTCATCTTCCCTCTGCAGTGCTTTGTGTGAGAGCCATCTGTATGTTGCAAATCGCTTCTGCATGAAGGAGTGCTTGTGCTTTGTAGGGTTAGCATGGGTTAACTGAATTTCCTTTTGCTTTCCTACCCTATGCTCCAGTGCAGATAAACTGTGTGTTAACTTGCCTGAGAGCTGAAGCTCTGGACCATTCGTAGTTTTGCAACTGAATGACTGCAGTGTTAAAGGTAGTAGCTGAGAAACACCTGGACCTCTGCACTCAGAAAATGGGGATGGTATAACACAACCCCCCACCTTTGTCAGCACAAATTTATTCATAACCTCCTGCCTTGGTTGGTAAAATCAGACTCATGACTATGCACAAATATCAACACGGAATGTGGGTTGCTGTGAGACCTAAAAAAGTTCAAGGAAACTCTCCAGTTAGTGAAATCGTATCTTAAGCCACTAAACACTTCCATGGGCTTGGAATTCAGACTTCCTTTCTTCTTCAACTCAGTATAACAGTTTTAGTGCCAGACACTTGTAAATCATTTGCTATAAGGATGGTGTTTGGGACGTGCCAAGCCTTGGCTTTGTGCCAGATCTAGCTGTAGGAATACTTCTGACATTAAAAATAGAAACTCTGCCTATAAGTCTAATGTACATGTACTTTTTTTTTTTTGCCAGGAGTCTGTGTTTTGTGCAGGTTGTAGAACTGGCTTCTCTTGCCTTCTTCTAGCCGAAGTATGTAAGAAAGAGTTTACCAAGATGGTAGTAGGTCCTGCTATTGGGAGCAGAAATATTTCAGTTTAAATGAATTTCATGGCGTTAAATTCACCAGATTTGAGACATGTGTTCTATGGAGAAGATGTTGCAGGGTGAAATTTAGTTCATCAGATGTGCTAGCAAGCTTCTTTGGGGTAAGCACAGATGATGTTTGCCTTGTAAAACAGCCTCAGTCTGTAGCCCACACTTGTCATTGCCAAACTGTTCGAGAGTCTCAGGGGCCTGTGCTGTATGTGCCTTTTGAACTGGTATTCTCCCCCAGAGAAAATCCCATCAGTGACACATTGTTCTGCAGGCTACAGTGTCCTGACTAACAGTATGCAGTCTTGCTCAGGCAGTCTTTATGGTCTGGCTATAGCTTTACCTTCCCCCTCTACTCTGCCCTAGTAGGGCCCCATGTGGAGTACTGTGTCCAGTTCTGGGCTTCCCAGTTCAAGAAAGATGAGGAGCTACTGGAGAGAGTCCAGTGGAGGGCTACGAGGATGATGAGGGGACTGGAGCATCTCTCCTATGAGGAAGGGCTGAGGGAGCTGAGCTTGTTTAGCCTGAAGAAGAGAAGGCTGAGAGGGGACCTTAGAAATGCTTATAAATGTCTGAAGGGTGGGTGTCAAGAGGATGGGGCCAGACTCTTTTCAGTGGTGCCCAGCGACAGGACAAGGGGCAATGGGCACAAACTGAAGCATAGGAAGTTCCATCTGAACAGGAGGAAGAACTTCTTCCCTCTGAGGGTGACAGAGCACTGGAACAGGCTGCCGAGGGAGGTTGTGGAGTCTCCTTCTCTGGAGATATTCAAGACCTGCCTGGACAAGGTCTTGTGCAGCCTGCTGTAGGTGACCCTGCTTTGGCAGAGGGGTTGGACTAGATGATCCCCAGAGGTCCCTTCCAACCCCTAACATTCTGTGATTGTGTGATTCTGTTATTGCAGGCACACAGCAAACTGGCATTTGTGAGACAACCAACAGTACAGAATTTCCCTAGCACTCAGGAAAAGGCTTTGTGAATCTTTATTTGTCCTTCTATGGCTCTTGTCTTTTCAGCTGTGAGCATAGTTGTCAGCTGGGTCATGTGCTATGTTCATTTTCTGAGGTGGTGTGTCATAGCAATGACAGCACAGTCCCTTGCTGCACAAAGTGGACATGGAGATGATGGCTGCCTTTTGGAACTCTGTTTTTGCTGACATATCGTCACAATATCTTGAACTGAGGCAGTTTCCAGGATGAGGTGTCTATGAATACATAGAGACAGATCTGTCTGACAGAATTTATCAGGAGTGTCAGGCAATGAGAAGTAATTAAGTCTTCAGTAGCTTCTTTGCATCCCAGAAAATCACAACGCTATGTCTTAGAGCAAACCTTTACCTGAAGGATAGTGTCTGCAGGTTTGAATCTTGACTCCTACACTTAGCAGGAGTACTCTTAGAAGCACAGAATCGCTGAAATTGAACGGGACTTCTTGAGACTTCTACTCCAACTCCCTCACTCAAGCAGGGAGCGTCAGCTTGCAGTGCCCAGGACTGTGCACAGGCAGGTTTGGAATATCTTCATATCTGCACTTGGAGGCAGAGAGAAATTGATCTCCATGCATGTGATGATAACAAAGTACTGGTTTATACTGACTTCAGGAGGGCGAGGGAGAAAGTGGCCAGGGTCTAGATATCTAGTAGAGAGAATCTAAATTCCTTTTTGGCGGTGGGCTGGCATAGAATTTCTTCCTCTGAAGGACTAGAAACAGGTGAGAAAATAATCCATCAGATAAACTGATGCAGAAACAGCTTCCTAGTCATGGTAGGAGGATGGAGTGTGTGATTTTTTTGGGACCTTTCTAGCCCTATTTTCTATGGTTATTTTTCCCTGAAAAAATTCTGCTGAATTATTGCTTTAATGAGGAGCACAGATTTCTCATTTTAGGTTGTGATAAATTATTACAGTATTAATTAGAACTTGCATAGCCAATTTCATTTTTCAAAGGTTTTAAAATATGTTAATTACTTTATTAGTGATAATTAAGATGTTCTTTGGGAATTATAGTACTTTTATTTCTAGTTGTTTGTTTGCCATTGATTTTTTTCCTTCAGATGTGTTTCCTGTTCTCACTATGCAGTTTGGGTGATGCATTTTCACCTGATACATAGAAATTGCACTCTGTTTCTTCCCCCTGCTCGTTTGTTTCTGAGTAAGTGGGTCATGGGTGCAAGAAGGAGGCTGGACCTATGATGGACTGACTGTAAAAATGAGGAATGACTTCCAAACATTGCTGCAAGAGCCATGTGAATGGGAAACCTCTCACCCTGTGTGTAGAGTTAGCCTGAGTCATGCCATTAAATGCACCTGGTGTCACATGTTTTTTGTTATCTTCAAATGTATTTAAGGAGTGGTTTAGGGTTTTGGGGGTGGTGGTGGTTGTGTTTTTTTCCCTTGGATACTGCTGTTCTGCTGGAATGGTTGCAGTGTTCTGTGAGTTGATTTGGCATGTCATCTCCAAGGCTCTTGAGTTCCCAGTACATAGACACATGGCTTGGGTTATTCAGTGAAGTTTGGTAAGCTGTCATGACGTGAAATTAGGAGTCCAGCTCAGCTCCTACTGTAGTTGTTTCTGTGGCAGCGACATAGCTCAGCCGATTATGAGGAGAGTGGAATTACTTCCTGGCTCCATTGCTGGATGGATTTCACATTGCCTTATTCCCAGACAGGGAGGTAATACCAAGCACATAATTCCTTGAAATTCTTAGGAAGTACTTGCTGATCAAAGTACAGTTGTTCAAAACAAGACCTCCACGTGTTATAGTAATACTGCTCAATTATGTCATTGTTAACTTTAGAAGATGTAACATGAGTTACCCCTCAGATCTTTGCTGTCTGAACCAATTGCAAGGGAGCATGAGCCAACAGTGAGCACTGGGGAAAGCAATCGGTGTGTAACTACTTGGCTGTTCAAGAATATTTCAGGTCCTGCAGAGATTTGCAAGGGAGTGAGTTTGGCTGCAAAATCTTCCTACTGGAAGTAGATCATGGAGGGATGTTGATTGGTAAATGATTCAGGGATTGTTCCTGCTTTTGAAAATGTTGATAGGGATGCATACTCTGAACTTCTCTTCCGGTGTAAATCTTTCCCTTGCACGTACATCTGTGGGTAGCAGGTCTGTGGCTGTCTGTAGCAAGGTAAAGCTATAGCCAGACGATGAAGACTGCCTGAGCAAGACTGCATCCTGCACTGAGCAGAGTCTGACTTGCCTGGAACAACTTTCCTATCTGCTTTGGCTTCTTTTCAGGTTTGTTATGCCTCAGCTCCTTGCTATAACATAGACTAGGAGATAACCACAGTGGAGCTTACAAAGTTAAGGGAATCTTGGTCACCTGTATTATCCCTCTGAAAAAAAAGGGGAGCATGTAATTCATTTAAATAATCAAGCAATTTGCTTGATGGAGTGAAAAAATATCCACAGTTAAGTATGATGTAAAGGTGATTGGAGGGAATAATCAACTTCAATTTATGTTCAGTGTTTTTCTTGTCCTTTCTTGCACTTACAAAATGCTGAAGACTGGATATTAAAAAGACTTTACTCCACGGACTGAGTAGCCCCTACCCCAAAAAGTTCTGCAATGCTAGAATCAATAATTCCTTGTAGGTTTGGGGATCCTCTGCCCACTTCAGGAAAACCAGTGACACTCCCAAGAACAGTTGGTCATTCTGAAGGATACAAAACTCTTTAAATAATATGCAAAGACCAGTGCCTTTTGAGTATATGTGGTCATCAAAATGGCTTGGGAATCAGCAGAATAAAGCCTTACCTCCTGTGAACTCATGTTTTTCTCTCATTTCGTAGCTAACCTATCTCTGCTTCCTTGCAATCCCCTCAGTTCACCACCTCGGGCTCTAGTTTTCTAACAGTACTCCAGCTACCTCTCATATCCTTTTTGCTCCCATTCCAGTTTTCTTTGCTTTTGCTTATATTGGCCATCTATATGGCCAGCATTGGTGTCAAAAGAAATGCTGTCTGATCTTCTGATCATTGCCCCTTGCGATAGGGAAGGTCATCATCTCTGTCCCTGTGGGTGCTAATTTCAGTTCATCAATCTTTCCCTATCTTCAGCTTTTTAGGCAACATGTCAAGAGCTTTCAAGCTGGCCTGCTTCATCTAATCTGTTTCCAACTAGAAACAGGGCTGAAACTGTGCATGTCTTCCTGTCAATAGGAAAGCAGAGAGAGGGTCAGTGTGGCATATTTATATACCACATGTGGTGGCATACAAATAGTGTTCCAAGGAAGCAAGCTTAAAAATCAGGAAAGAAACCCCAAACCAAGAGATGCAGTAGGTAATACAGTTTGTATTTTTCCAAGGATTTAAAGATGTCCTATCCAGCCCTGCCAAGGGAAGTATTTCAAAAAAGTTTGGGAATACTCCAATCCAGAGATTTTTACTGAATATGTACTCATTTTTGACCGCTGCTCAGGATTCCCCAGAAAGTAATTCTGTAGTAGCAAGTAATCACTTGAAGATATAGGAAAAAGCCTTTGGATGAGTAAACCAACTAGTTTGTCAATATCTTGTTAAGGAACACTGATTGAAATATTATTATTTGTTGCAGGGGTTTGCTGTATTTTGGTAACCAGGGCCCTTGCCACAGTTCTTTGAACATATGGATATACAGAAATATTTTATGATTAGATTGCAAAGTTTTCTTTATTAGTCTTGCTGCTTGCTTTCCAACTTGTTCTCATTTAAAGTGGGGAAAGAAAAATTGTCATAGATAATTTGAATGAAGTTAGATTTTTTTCCTGGCCTGCTCAGATCTGATTTCCATAGGAGAGTCTGAAATCAAAGTAGGAGGACAATGAGAAAGACGCTTTAGAGGCTCAGGCCCTACCCAGAAAATCAAATGAGTCTTCTCAAAACTTCAAGCACGGTCAGTAGGTTCACTGAATCCTAGCCCTCCTGCCATGGGGAAATTTAAGGACTCTACCAGACTATAATTTCTTTTTTTCCGAATTTCAAAGAGAGACTACGTTTCATGAAATGCCCAGGTTCCCAGCCTGCATGATCAGGGAAATAAAGAATAATTTTTGCCAGTCATAAAACTTGCAGAGTTAATCTTTCAAGTGGTTTGTTTTTTTGTCACAGAAGTTAAGAGACAAATGACTGTGGAAAAATGAGCTCCCAAGACAGGACTGGATTTGTCATTGTGCGTGATGCTGTGCTCCTGTCTTCCTGGTCCCTTCCAGGGACACAAAATGGCACTTTGGTGGATAAATTCTTCCATTGCTAGAAATGGGTTTTAATCCCAAATCCTCAGAAGACCTGGGCTGAAGGTCGTTTGTCTGTTGGTGGGAAAGAGATCGTCTGCCTAACACCTACTTGCTTGTCGTTGAAGAATACCACAAGCCATTAGAAAAACAGCCACTTGAGCACACTCTTGTGCTTGAGATGTAAAAGTTGTGGAGAATGGATGCCTCATTTGAGAGGCATGTGTGACTTCTCTCAAGTGGAGGCAGAAGAAGAGAAAGTGTCAGGTGTGTTACCCAGCTAATAAGCCAGAGAGGAGGACTGGCAGATATGAAGACAAGCAGGGTGGAGACAGATGAGCTATAGGCTGCCTGGTCATCCACTTGCATGTCAAAATACCGTTGGCCTGTTCTGTCCGCATTAATGAACAAATAAGATTCTGCAAAAATAGTAGCCTTGTGTCTTTGTATTGTGTGTGTGTTTCTTTATATGTATAGAACGGCAATTTACTTTGCAAGCCCTTATCAGCCTCCTGTCTGGAAAAACTTGCAGAAGGTGCTTGTTGCAACCTCCAGAGACAGCACTGGTTCAAATTCTTAAAGCTGGTTTCTGCAATAAGCCGTAAGACCTGAAGTCAAACAGACCTAGTGTCATACCCAAGTCATTTTATCCTGTTTTGAACTAGAAGGAATTGGCAGTCTGGACTTTTCTGCGGGGTAGAAATGTATCTGCGTTCATTTATACTCACAGTAATATGGACACTGCTCTGCTCACCCGCTTGTGCTGCTGTCTAGAGACCAGGAGACCTCTGCCAAAGCTGAGGACTCAAATGAGTCATACCTTCCACCCATTTCCTACCCTTTTGGAAAATATGGCGGATCTTCCTTCTGAGTTTAAAGGAGGTGTGCTGAGTGAGAACAGAGCTGTTATGAGCCTGCTTGCTTGGCAGCTAAGGGAACACCAAGGTTCTTGCTGCAAAAAGCTAGTGCAGTGCTCAGCTTCTTTTGCCATAGTTTTGATCATCACAGGGCACTCCAAAGGCAGGCTGTTTTCTGGAAACCCTTTTTCTCAAAATCAAACCTCCCATGATATTCACTATTGATAAAAAAGCAACTTGTTCTCCATTCTGACCCTGCATCTATCTAGGATTTCACAGCTAGGATGTAAATTCCATGTATTTAGAAGACTAAGCAGTGCAAGTATGGATAAGTCCACTGTGATGACTTGCACATTAAGCTGTGTGCAGGCCTGAATGATCCACTCAGCTTACTTAGTGTATAAATGTATGAGACATTGACACAGGCCCAGCTTGCAGACTGGATGCTGAAGCTTGGACCTCAGATATCCTCGCCTTTGCCTTAACACTTGTATTTTCTCCCTGCTAAAGGCCATTTTGTATTATTTGTATAACAAAGTCTGTGTAGCCTCATGTCATGCCCCAGAAAAGTGCAAGATAAAGAATAAATGAGAGTAGCGGGAGGAAAATATGTGGGCAAAAATTACTTATGAGAAAAGCTCTTAAGCAAGGCTTTCTTCACTGGGTGAACACTGAGGGGTTCAGGACTTGCTTTTACTGCTTTATTGTTGGTGGCCAAATTCAAGAGGGCAGAGGGTATTGCACTGGCCGTGTCCCTTGTCAGTAGATGTTATCTACTGCCAGATCTAAGATGCACCTTTGCATAGGTTATACGTGGCTGCAAAGCAGTCTGTCCAAAAGACGGATTGCTGTAAGGATGGGAGGTGTGGTTGGTTTGATGAACCCTTGCCCCTCCCAAGACTTCTGCATGGCTCCTCGTATGGAGCAGAAATCCTTATATTAAGCTTGACACTAGCTTTGTTAGAAGTGTTTGCTGACCTCTACGTTAGCTGGGCCTGCTCTGCAGCAGAAAGAAGATACATGTGAAAGGGGTGGAAGGTAGCAATTCTGCCTGCTACTGCCTCCACAGCACTTTAAAATCTTAGTCCTCCTCTAGGGTCCCACCGAAGCTGTGGAATAAGCTGTGACAGCAGCAGGGCAGATGGCTCCTGATCTCCTGAGCCAAGTCACTCCAGCAGGCAGTTTAGGATTCAGAGGGCTGAATCATATGTCTCAGCCTATTGTGAAAGGAATGTAGAAGTCATATGAAGGTAATTTTTGATTCATTGTGCTTACCAGTTACTAAGCCATTAAAGGGCTACTTGGAATGTCTTTTTCCCAGTGCACAATTAAAAAAAACACCCATCTCCCATCACACGACTACAAGAATGCTTTAGAAATAGCATCAATGTGATGGGAGACCTGCAGTGAACTTGTAAGAGCTTCCCTCTTCATGACCAGTATGACACAATGTGGGGTTAACTGCTTGTTCAGACATTCTTTCTTGGAAACCATACAAGAAAATGTAGTATTTCCACCCACTGAGACCCAAGAAAGGAGACTTTGGTAGTGCACAAAATCACTCTTGTGTGGATGGTGAAATAGTGAGAGCTTTTGGAAGCTCACTGGAGCACAGAACACATTTTCACCAAGTATAACTTCAGTGAATTTCAGAGAGAGAGAGACAAGACTCTAACAAATTTCTGGGTTTTTAAGGGTTAGCTCTACAAAAGCTCAATACCTGTATGATAGGATGCGAAAAAAACCCCAAACAACCTTGCTAATTTTGAGAAATTCTCGTGTTTATTTAAATACAATTAAGTCAAATAATCTTACTTTGTCCTTCCGGAGTATACTGAATCTTAAAATGGGAAGCAAATATGACTGTTCTGTCAATACTGAAATATGAAATTGGAGGTCAGGTAGTCTTTATGTTCGTAGACTAGCAGTACTTATGCAAGCATGAAAAGAAAATCCTGCAAAGAAGCCAGCATCCTGCAGAAGCAGTGGAAGCTCTCTTGCACGGCTGAGACTTTTTGTCAGTTCCCAAACAAGTATTTTCTCTGAGGTATTAAGAAGTTAAGTGACTCTGTGAGCAACATGGTGCTGCTAGTGGTGTGCTGTTATTTATTGTTTTGGGGGTGCCAAAATGCATATGCCAGCATCAAACCAGATCTGACAGCAATAGGAGGGAAAGTTGAAAAGAAAGACCCTCATCCCTTTCCTAGCTCTTCTTTTTGGAGTCCTTAATCTAAGCACAAAACATAAGGGGGCAGAGCTGGGGGCACATTGGGTGATAGTGTTTTCTTAAGTATGATAGACAGCTGTATAGGATAAAACCAAACTGGAGGCAAATAATATCAGTAAATCGTGGGAACAGTACAAGTGCAGTGCTCCACAGAAGGGTGAAGATCTGGAAATAACCAAGATTAAGAGTCAGCCAGTCTGTTGTAATTTCAAAACAGCGCTTTACACTGCTTCTGCAAAGAGAGTCAAAGTTGTTCAAGGTTCCCGGGGACATAATACAAAGTTTGCAGATCTGAGCATCTCTGAGCATTCTTGAGGATCTTGCTGTGATTCTGTGTTTTGGTCATGGAAGTTATGACCCTTAATACTGGAGAATACCAGATATCTGGATGAAGAAAAGGCCTTGCCCTTCAGTTATTTTGGGTGAGTAAGCACCCTCTTAGTACTTGTATGGTTCTTGCTCATCTTCAGTTAGAAAACAACTTTAAATGTAGAGGCTGTGGTATCCCCCTGCTTGGAGATTTCCAAAATGTGAGTGGACAAGACTGTGAGCAGACTGATTTAACTTTGTAGCTAGCCTTGCTTGGAGAAGAAGACTGTGCTAAAGACCTCCAGAGATCCATTCCAGCTTACAGTGTTAAGAGGGGTGCTGATCAGAGGCATTTGAAAGTATTCTGGACTTTTTCATAGGTCTCTTACTGCTAGATACCATGCTTGAAAGCCACTGCCTTTCTCATGGATATCTTTCTCAATTTTTAAAAAACAAAAAACACTGGACCTGCAGAGGAATGAGTTGTGAAGCTCCCAAAGTGCAACAGGGGAATATTGAAGGGCAGTTCCTCTCACACCACAACTGAGCTGAAATACTAACACAGAGAAAAGAGGTGGGTTGCAGGGCACTGATCGTTGTACAAACTGTACCTTTATCTAAATTGGAAAACTAATGCTTTCAGGGTATGGGGTAGTAAGGTACGTGTTCAGAGGTAATTACAAGGCTAACATGGAAGACTAAATTATTAAGCACAGCAGTGATTTACTTGTGCTGAAACAGGGTTGTCAGAGAAACTTAAGACTGTGTTGAATCATTGCTTCTAATGACTTTACGTTGCAGTGTTATCTCCTGCTTAATAAACTGGGCATAGGAGGCTTCTAAAATGTAAAGCATTTTGGAGAGGGCAAAAGCTAAGCATATCATAAGATGTGAATATTGCTCTATAGTTGAAAACATCAACAAGGAACCTTTTGGTTTTATTTTTCTGGAGCCCGGATTTTGTCAGTCATTTACTCTTCTGACTGTAAACACTGGGTAGATGCTACTTTATTCTGATGAAGACATGGCCTTGATTTCAGCAGGAGTTCAGATCACTCTCAGGCAGTTTATGAGCCACAAAAGCAAGAGACTGAAACTTAAATTCTCCTTTGGAGGATATTTTTCAGTCCTGGAGGTTTGATGTGATGACTTTGAATGCAGGATAGAGAGCACGTGTGTTTTCTTCATTTCAGATTGTTTTGCTTTTGCCTGCGGCCGGCAACAAAAGCGCCACGCGGCCGCCCCTCCCCCCGCTGGCGTGCAGAGGAGAATGGAAAGAAACAGGCAGAAACTGGTGGGTCGGGATAAGGGCAGTTTAACAGAACAGCACACAAATGGAAC
>Ga0065711_1044689_pt1 | contig 13942 bp, 12 predicted proteins | sample Hoacrofraction12_FD_59098 | JGI IMG/M metagenome (GOLD analysis project Ga0065711, IMG submission 59098) | Hoatzin crop microbial communities from Cojedes, Venezuela - Epithelial fraction 12 v2 (version 2) | ecosystem: Host-associated > Birds > Digestive system > Esophagus > Crop | place...
GGAGAGAGTCCAGCGCAGGGCTACGAGGATGATGAGGGGGCTGGAGCATCTCTGCTATGAGGAAAGGCTGAGGGAGCTGGGCTTGTTCAGCCTGGAGAAGAGAAGGCTGTGAGGGGACCTTATAAATGCTTATAAATATCTGAAGGGTGGGTGTCAGGAGGATGGGGCCAGACTCTTTTCAGTGGTGCCCACCAACAGGACAAGGGGCAACAGGCACAAACTGAAGCAGAGGAAGTTCCAGCTGAACATGAGGAAGAACTTCTTCCCTCTGAGGGTCATGGAGCACTGGAACAGGTTGCCCAGGGAGGTTGTGGAGTCTCCTTCTCTGGAGATATTCAAGACCCACCTGGATGCGGTCCTCTGCAGCCTGCTCTCGGTGACCCTGCTTCAGCAGGGGGGTTGGACTAGATGACCCACAGAGGTCTCTTCCAACCCCGAACATTCTCTGATTCTGTGATTATCGTGTGGAGGCCACAGGGAATTTCGCCATTGGCCTTGGTGGCCATGCGATTCCACTGTTTGTCTTTGTTTTTTTACAGTAGTGGCCAAAAATATTATTTACTTTTGTAGTCAAGTACATTGAAACATAATTAGTTCTCTAAGGATTTTTGGGGTGATAACTTTCTGTTATTAAAAATTTGTATGATATAATTTCATTAGCCATGTACTTTCTGCACTGTTGTATACACAGCAAGGGTGTAGGTAAGCCAAGACTCAAAAACATTAATGGAAAAAAGGGCAGCCGTCTATAAAAGATAAGTTATTCACAGTAGCTATGTGACCGCAATATAAAAAATTGTTATTACACAGTGCTAGGAGGGATATATCCCAGTTAGTTAAAATGTAGCACTTAAAGTTATTAGCTGGTGCCTAATAATTCATGAAGTAAAATAATTAAATATGGCTCTGCCAAAATTGAAATGCCGAGTGGCTCCCACATAATTCACAACATTAAATTTCTGTTGCAACAAAGCATCACCCAATAATTGTGGAGTCTTTCAAACAATGGGCGTGTTAAAAAGATTAAGTGAAAGATTAAGAGAAAATAGTTGTGAAAGGGTCTCTCAGGGCTGAACATTGCAGCAAAACTGCGGATTATCTCCTGATTTTCACAGCAGAACAGAATGGTTGAGGTGGGATGGGCCGTCTGAAGGCCGTCTGGTCCAACCCCACCTGCTCGGGTAGGACCACCTAGAGCCGGCTGCCCAGGATCACATCCAGGTCCTTTTGAGATCGGCCAGTGTTTGCCATCATGGTAGTAATAAAAATGGGAGGTACTTTACAAAGTGCATAAATTAAATGTACCTGCATAATAACTTTAGTTGTAAATGTGTTATCTCTTTATCTCCAGTTGCCGAACGGTGCCGTGTGCTCAGCAAGCTCAGGTCCTATTTACAGGAGGTGGAGATAGTGCTTATTCACTTGGGAGAGGAGGTTACATTTTCATATTGTGGGACCAGCATTAAATTCTATGCATCAGAAGTAGGTCCATCAGCCTCCAGCACACACTGAAGACTTTCCAAAGTGAAACCTGTGACTAGACCTCAAATTCCTGCCCTTGTAAAAAACAAATAGGATAGCAACATGCAAAATTAATTCAGGAGAATGACTTGGTTAAAAGGGAGGAGCAATGTATGTATTAATTTTTCCCACAAGTCAATGACAATTTCAAAACATGAAAATAGGTGGGTTTGAGGACAGCAGAGTGAAGAGGTCAGAAGCACGCAATGTGAGGAAGAGTAAAAAGATCCGTAAGTTTTTCTTGGATAAAAGCAATAGCTTTGATCAACTAAATCAAATGGGATTAGTCGTTTGCATTGGAATCATAGTTCAAGACAAGTACTTCTTCAACTAGGAGACATCAAGAAATTTGGTGATCGGGTTTTAATTACATGTAGCTTTGCTGTCATACAGGAGTTAAATATTTGTTTAGTTAGTTATGCCCTTTAAGTAACATTTTAAGTGAAACAGTAACATATAAGTAATATTTTTGCTTATACTGTTGGACAGTTCAGGTCTGGAGGAAGTGACAACAGCAGCAAGTGCAGTTGGGTTGGCAGAAGGGACTCCTCAGAGTCTATAGGAAAGTCAGGAGAATTAACTTCTAGAGCTGCCTTCCAGGTCCCAGAGTAAGATCCCAAATCAGTACTGACCTAGCTGGCTGTTCTGGGGAAGTACAAGAGGGTGGAGGGAAGCTCTGTCTTTTTACAGGGATTTTCAGCCAATGCATTTTTTCTTCAACTCTTCAATACATTTTCTATATCAACTTATATTAATATAATGGTAGCAAAATTCTCCTTGCTTTCAAAGGAGATGCTGCAGCACATACCAGTCTCAGTGATCATTTGCAAAACTGCCTGTTGAAGATTTTCACTGCCCTATTCCAGAAGTTTAAAGATTAATGTAATCACTTTAAAAAATCTCTTACCAAAAAACAGAAGGTATAAGTTCTCCCTTTGCATAGTCCATATGTTTAATGTGTCAGAAAAAGCTGTTTCATTGATTGTTGTAGTGTTGCCGTGATTCTGGAGAAACAGAAGAACTGAGAAGAACTTCCAATGAGACCTGTCTCCAATTGCCACCCCATTCTTCTGCTCCCTGCAGGAGATGTTCTCTAATCCAGCATTCCAAAGTAACAGTACCCTACAGACTCCCGAATTCTTTAGTTCAAGCAAAATTATGTACTAACTGCTAAAGTACTTTTCACTGAAGACCAATTAAGATAGCAGGACATCTGCTGTGCTCAGGGTTTGGGGATGCAAGCTGGCACCTCCTGTCCCCTTTGATCAGCCCCAAATTCCACTGAAGTCTAGAAAGCCCCTTAGTGAATGCAATAGATTTTCAAGCAAGTTTTTATCAAGAATGAAGGAGCTTCTCTTCTAGAAGCAAAGGAAGCCAAGAAACAAAGCATGAAGAAAAGGCAAAGCACAATGCCAGGCAAGCAGAAGTTATGCAAAAAAGTAACCATATTTTAAAAGTCTGGGTGTTTTTAGAGCTTAAAGCACGTTGCTGAGTCAGTGCTGGAAAAATCATTTTTAGAAGAAGAATTAAAAACCAGTTATACCAATGTATTAGGTGTTGCAAATCATTGCCTTTTTAATGTCAAACATCCCTTCAAGTTTGGTCCCTTTTTCCCTAGGTTGTTGTGGAAGTACATGGGTGTATGTCTACCAACATCAAAGCGAGCTGAGTACTTCTGTAGGAGACCTACTCAGTGCACAAAATAGGGCTAATAAGGCTAATGAAATCTACGATCACTTCAACATTTCTACATTATTTTGAACTTTATTATGCTGGAGAATATATTGAAAGAATGAGCTATATTTTTCTCACCTGTATTTTCTCCTTGTTAAAGTTTTATCAGCAAATAAGTTTCCTGTAGTGCTTGATGTCACATGTAATTTGTGTCATAAATATTTATACATGCAGATTCTTAATGACCTACTCAGCCTTTCTGCTATGTTCCACTAAAGACAGTATTTCCATCAAGCAAGTATACTGAAAAAGCTATAAGCCAGTATCATATAGGTTCTTTCTAAACTACGTACATATTACATATGAAGTATTTTTCTTTGTTCAGAAACAATGTTTAGCAAGTTCTTAGAATAAATGTAGTTCATATATGTATTTATTTATATAGCCACAGTAGTGAGGGTGTAGTCTTTAAGGAAAGGCAATGCTGCAGAAGGTATATCCCATCTTGGCTCAGCATGGTGTGCTGGACTTTTGATGGGAGATAAGACAAAACATAAAATGTTGATGTTTAACAGAGCTGCAGACTAATCTATAAAAGACTAATTAGCGGCTTGTTGTCACTAGATTTAACATTAAGTGTTAAACATCAAGAGGTTTTTTAATTACCTAACCAAACAGATAATATGCCTTGTCCTTGGATAGGTGTAAAATCAACATATATCAGCTAATTCCAGGGAGGTGGGCTGACTTGGTCGAATCCCAGCCCAATGTTTGTGGAGTTCTTTGAAATAAATTACAGCCTCATTTTTCCAGTTAGCATGCTGCATACATGCTTGAAATAATTAAGTGAATATTTAAATATTTGCTCTTATGTTATTCACATATAAAGGAATTTTCCCATTCATTTGAAAGGTGATAGCTTTAAGTCCCAAACAATTAACAATTTCATTAAATACAGTGCTATGAGTGTTCATGGTCAATCTCAAAAAGTTCTTAATCTCATTTTAACATTTCTAGGGTTGAAACTCCTTTGCCCTCTGCACAAGAGAACAGACATTTGAATTTACAGTTATATGCTTCAGCTATGTAACACTCTGCACAATCCCTCCTCTTGTACGGGTTCAGTGGTTTAATGAAATATCGCTGGGAAGAAAAAAAAAACCAAACCCAGAAATAAAGGTCATTTACTGTAGAATCATAGCAGTCCCTCTAGACAACTTAGCCAGTGCCCACCGCTGATGACTGGCAGACTTGCTCTTTGAAATGAGATGTTTCAGCTGGGTAACTGAAAAAAAGGGTTGTGAGGCTGCTCCCTCTCCCAAAGTTGACATATAAATCCAAGTTAAAGAGATGATTCCATTATGCAACCTTTCAGATGCCTTGTCTTGACACATTCTTAAAGCAGACAGAAAAGTTTGCCTTAAATTTTGTGAGAGATGAAGTATATGTTGAGTGTGAGAGGTACACAGATCAGCTGATAGTACAGCAAGGGAATAAATTTTTGGTGGCTGGTCTTGACTAGAAATGTTTAGGTTGGAAAAAGAATGGGTTGTGATACCTGTAAATGTAAAATTTCCACTTACTAGAGTGATTGTAATTAAACTAAAGTAGATCCTTGCTGTTTTGAGAAGAGAGGAAAGCTCCAAGGTAAAGATGCTCCTAAATAACGCTGCTTAGACAGGCTTGACTTGCTGTTTTGGGGGGGACAGAAAAGCTCTAAAATAGAGAGACTCCTAAACAATGTTATTTAGACAGCTCAGCCTTGGGAGGGCAGATGCACCAAGCTACAGAGATAAAGAGGCACCAAGAGGGCAACAAGACCAGAGCAAAACAACCTGGAAGGACATGGTGTACACGATCTTAGAACTGCGTTTGCATAGAAACAAAGGTCAACCAGCGGACACTGTGATGAAGAGTACAAGCCTTCATCTGAAGACCCCTGATGACCACTCAGGGATGCTAACAGACATGCGTGAAAGACATTAGCATATGCTAATTAGTTCTCGGAAAAGTCATGAATATGCTAAGCATCTCTTGGAAATAAAGTGAATATGTATATTATGATTGTATTTAACCTGAAATTACAGGGTGTTCAGCGCACACATTTGGAGGGGAGATCCCCCGTGTGCCCAGTGCTGTAATAAAGAATACCTGCTTAATAGTCTTCCAACTATGGAGTCTTCAATTCCGGCTCTTCACGGCATCAGTTGGTTGTGTCAATGTATCAAAGAAAATTCTGAATAATTTACATGCATACAATTTCTTCAAATTCTAAGTATTGCTTGAAAAAAAGACAGATAAAGAGGCCAATTTAGATGATGTTCTAAGACCACCTTATCAAGATTAGGGTCTTCATGTTATCTTATCCTGATAGTTTGCTACATCCCATGGTTTGGCTAGATGGGTACAAATGAAGGCTGCTGGAATCTCAGGAAAATTGTAAAGGTCACAGACAGTAGCAGATTCATGGCCAACAAAAAACTATTCAAGAAAGGTGTAAAAAATATGAGATTGTTGTGAAGTTTGGGTTAATACAGCTGAACGGATTCGACTGGTTTCAACACCAGCAAAGGAGGAGTGGCATCATGATGATTAGGAAGTGCATATTTCTTCAAAATGCAGCACATAGGGGTGATTGTGAGAAGCCTAGTTCTGAGCATGTTTTTAATACCAGGAATGTGTTTGGAACCGCTCAGATGAAAGCCCTCCAGACATATCATCTGTTCAGCCTCCTCACAGATCTCTGGAGTTCTCATCCTGCCTGGCTGCTTAGGAACTTCTCCGTGAAGGAGCTTTGTTTCACATCTAGCTAGCAGACTCTGGATCTATTTCTAAGCTTAATCCAAATATCAAAGTCCTGTTTGCAAGCAGGTACCAAAGCTGCCAGTCCTAAAGTGTCTGGTACAGCTGCTTGAACAACCATCAGTGAGACAATCAGTGTTTTGGAAGTTCATGGTGAAGATGTCTGGCCTAAAGGACTGTTCTTCCTGATTTCCTATAAGAAGAATGGGTATCAAAAGCCTAGATGAGCATGAGACATATTTAAAACAGGAGGGTTTGAGTTCCTCCGTGAGTTATGGCCCAAAGGTGCTTACCTCACTCCATCAGCCAAGCTGGTGCTTAATTTCTTCTGTGTAAAACATGGAGATTGGTAGCATTTCTTCACCAGGTAAGTTCCCAAAAGTTCAAAGAGAGAATCACATAGTAGACTGGATAGTTGCTGAGTTCAGACCTGCAGTCCCAGGGGCCTTGGTGAAGGCTGTAACTGTTCTGCTTTTTGTGATCTTACATGGAAGTATGGTTATTGAAGCAAACCCCATATTGTATGCAAGGCACTTGCACATCTGGAGTGAAATCCATGGTGATGACATTGGCATCATTGTGGTGAACAGACACACTTTGCACTTGTGTAGCATCAATACAGATGCTACTCCAGGCTTACTGTAACGCAAGGTCAGATGCAGAAGAGTTCGAGATCATTGCAGCTGAGCTGGACTTGACACCTTTATAAATGTGAAGAAGGGAGTGGAGGGAATAATGCAAGTGAAGAAGATCAAATAGTTTTGAGAATAGATGGACTAATGAAGTATGCTTTCTTATGGGCAATATTTTATCACTGGATTTCAGTGTCTAATAAGGTAAAAGCATCCCTCACAGCTTTCTCCACAGCTGGGGCTTGCAGAACACCTTGCTTTGATTTTGATTTTCTAGTGCCTAGTAAGCTCCAAGTTCATGCTGGAGTGTTTTCTGTAGTGGGAGTCCTACCAGTCCTCTTGCCTCTGATGGGCTTCCTAAAGATTTACTATTAAATAGAAAAGGTAATGTTGCTTACAGCTAAAAAGGATTGGAAAACAAAATAATATATCTTTGTGTCAGGGCCCTGAATGCTCCAACAGACTCTGAATCTCTTCCCCCACCTTCCCCTGAAGGTTTTGGCTGCCTCTACCCAAGGCTAGCTCTCATGCGTCCAGGTGTGTACCTGGGGTTCAACTGCTTGGAGAGCTGGGAGAAGCCTTCAATCTCAGGTCTTCACCTCTGCTAAGCTGTAGGTGTACCTCTGCCAGGAATCATACTTTGCTAACTTGCTCTTTTGGCTTGACTTCACACCTGCCTCATCCCTACAGACCCATCTGGCTACCGCTGGAGCACAGCTGCCTGTGGTGTGAGCAGCCCTGCTCTGGTCATCTTGCTGAAGTGCTGTGAGACCATGCCATGTCAGGGAGCCTTGCCTGCCTCACTGTCCCCCTGAGCTCCGGGCTCCCCTTGCTCTGGGGAGCTGCCCTGCTCTGGCTGTGCTCTGACCCTCAGCTCAGATAGCTCGATTGTGGCAGGCTTGTCCTTGTCAGGGTCTGTGATGGGGGAAGTATGTGAACCAAGCTCAAGACAAAAAATGTAGGACCTGAGGGCAGGAGTCTCATTTTCCACCACTGCCATCATTTGTAGCAGAGCTTCTGAACAAGGAAAGACATCTACCCATCTACCAGAGGTCAGGCACCTTCTCTGACTTCTAGTGTCTCCAACAATAGAGGAAAACAGATACATTCTGCAGATACCTCTTGGGCCTTTCATGAAATCCCTGGAGAGTCGGGTGTTCAGGGAGTGCTCCTCTATCCCTCAACATGATGGATCGCTTTCCTAACTCTTCTTGGTCACTTTCAGATTTCTTTTTATCACTCAGATCTCTGCATTATCTGCTCCCAGGCTGGCTCATCTAGCTCAGATGGAGACGCACACATTGGTTGTTCAGGTATGGTGCTCTGCATCATGGTCCGGATTCCTAGTGAAAACGCTTGCCCATCTCCAGGGAGGAGAGGACTCTCAAGGTACCTATTTCAAATCACCCTTAACTCCAGCCAGTTAAAACCAACAGAGGATTTATTTGCAAGATCTAAGAAAGGCAACACAGTCACAAGTCTTATAAGTGCCGTAACTAAAGAAAAACATGCTTTATCTGCCTCCACTCAGAAGAGATCTGAAATGTATTTCTTTTTCTCCTTCTAGCCAGATGACAACACGAGGCACCAGCCTCTTACCTAATCCACGTGGTCTGTGACTGAGTCTTCTTTCATTTCCCCTCCCCCATTGGCAGAACAGGCTATTTTTAAACCCACAGGGTCCAGTCACATTCTCTTCCTCCTCCCAGGGATTACTGAGATACAGCATTAGCTTGGGAGGTAATTTTAAAGCTTTTAATACTTTTCCCTTACATAATAGACAGCCTTCACCTCTTTGGAAATGCTCCTGTCCCTTTGGCATGGTTAAAAGTGGCTAGTAGCTATCTGGACAGAATACGTAGTCAGTCAGCAGTTTCCCTACTGCTTAGTTAAACTACAAGCAAATCACTAACCCTTTGAGAAGATAATGTCCTTTCACTCTGCATGGGACCCAATGAAGTTCACTGGGGGAAGCTTGTTTATCCCCAGAACCACATACATGACATAAAACATATGATTTGATAAATACACTTCACATAACTACAAGCAAGGGAGGGCAGCCCTGTAGCCCTTTTCCCTGAGTGAGACGGTAGCAAGGCAATACAGGTACAGAAGAGCATCATCTGGACCAGTGCCTCCAAGTCTTTCCTACTCATCTCAGTTTTCCTGCTTCCTATGTCTTGTGTTGGACCACTGCTGCTACTCTGCTATACGCACACAAGCACCCACCCTTTTAACGCCCTCTGACCTGACAGTCTCCCTTACATCCTATTCCCCCGAATTTGACTGTAGCAGCAGCCATTTCCTGCCATGGGCTCTTGTCCTGTTCCTCACTTCAGGTGCTGACCTGCTTGCGTGTTGGGTAAGAAGAGCCCAGAGGGTCTGCGTAGGCTAATTTCTCACCCTGCCTTGTGCATGCACTCACCATATGGTGTTTCCATCAGCAATTTCTGTCCATGTCCTCCTGAAAATGAGACACCTCTCTCCAGGGTGGAATTTCAAACCTCGGGCTGACTAGGCTCCTATAAAAAACACAGAAAGGACTGGGCTCCTCAAAAGGGGATCCAGATGTGATCAATATCCCTGAGCAGGGGACCCTGTACAGCTGTCTGATAAACCTTGGTTTGATTTACAGAAGGCTGCTCTGTTGGTAGACAGAACCGCGATGCTTAGCATGGTCTCTCTTACACACTGTGAAATGTCAGATTATTTCTCAGCCACCCACACTCCCATCACCACCTTTGTGTCAGGTCTTCAACACAAGCCAGAAATGAGCTGTGTGCATCAGTTCTAGACATGGTTGTAAAAGACACAGTTGCATATAATACAGGCTTTTTATAAAACAGCTTTGAGCAGGAGTGGAATAATGCTCAAGAGATTCTGTCCCACAGTGGGCTAGCAAACTGCTTTAGGAGAGAGACAGACATTATCTGGTCAGTTATCAGCAAACTCAGGTTTGTGGTATGGCTTCCACACTGGAACCAGACAGTCCCTCATAATTTAGAACAAAGCCCAAAAATCCTTTTCATTTAATGGAAGGATTAAAAAATTCTCCAGAGGCGTGCAGAAGATATGAATCTAAATAACGATACGATTTTGAGAGGACAAAAAGAAGTGGCAATCCCCAATTCCAGATCATCTCCCATGAAGGGTAACCTAATGGTGCAGAATTGCTGACTGGCTTATCGGTCAGGAGGCTGTGAACAGCAAGCAGCCTGTCATCTTCCACACGGGAAGAAGCTTAGTTGCTGAAGGAAGAAACAGGAATGGCAAAGCTCTCTTTTCGGTTGTTTTTGATGTGTCTGTAGATTCTGCACCCCCTGTGTTTGTACATACATTTTGTGCTTTCTTCACATATACCTTAACCTTAAAATGAAGGGTGATTTCAGGGAATGGGTGGGAGTTACAGTGCTCCATTCTTCCGCTGTGCCAATCCTTGGAGCTGTGGTACATGACCACCGATGTGCTTCCTCCAGGCACTCAGCCAGGGAAAGGGTGCTCTTCGACTTCGCTGCATGGGGAAGCGGAAGGGAGGAGTGCTCTGTGGAGCAACCAGCATTGAGGGGTACCAGGTGTTTCCTGGCTGCAGCTGACTGCTGGGGAAAATCAGTAAATGGTGAGGAGCTGCTTGTTATTTATGAGTTGCATCATTGCACAGAAGTTCTTCAAAATTGAAGGATGACAAATCTATGAATAAAAACCAATGTTTTCAGGTTATTTGGGCTTCTACAGCAATTAGTTCAATATGCGCAACGCCATCATGGATCTGATCTCTTTCTTACCTTTCCAGCTGTGTCATGAAGCCAGCAGACTGTCTATAGCTATAAACTGTGTTGTTTTTTCATGTTTGTCCCTGCTAGCAGGAGCCAGTTCAGAGATCAGTCCAATGCAAACATGTCCAGTCAGGCACACATTTGGATGGTCTAACCAGCTTTAAACCTGCACAGAAATTAACATAACTGCTAGCACCTTTCAGCAATAATGCAGCAATGCTATTCTAACCAGCTAGGGTGTTAGACTGTTTTTTTCATCAATATTAACCTTTAGACTTCAGCGAAGTATTTATTTTGACTTCACTGAGGTTTGCCCATTAAAAAAAGAAAAAAAAAGCACACAAGTACTGTGTGTTAAGATTGAGAAACTAATTTTGAAATATTTTAATTACTTAGAAGCTGTACTTACGAAGGCCCAGACCTTTTAAAGATAAATGGAGAATGGCTTTTCTTTTCAGCTTTGTAAGCACGCTTGCAACTTGCCTGTCTCCCTTTGCAACATCTTTTCCTGAACAATAATCCCAGTGGATTCTGACAGAGAGTGATTACTTACATTTTCCATGCTTCAGTAACTACTCACTGTCTTGTAGAACAGCATTGGCACAGTAGTCAGAGAGCTGCACAGGGAACAGTGCAGAAAAATAAGTTGTTTTCTAGGTAACACAAATTTACCCGTCGATACTGACTTATGAGTATCACTAATCATCTGCTGAGCCAAGAGCAGCTTTTATGTTTGCCCTGCTAGTCAGATATTTTGTAACTTAGAATAAATGGACCAACATTTTTGATCCTGTCTTGAATTAGATGTTTAGAGTGCTGCTAATAATCAGTTCCAAAGTCCACACACTCAACACATATGTAAATACATACATATATATACGTATGTCTGTGAATGGCAGGGCACTTTGTGCAGAGCTACAGTGTGACATCAGAAACCTGATGGCTGAGAGTCTCTGTCTCCAAGTAAGAGTGAAAAGTGACATTGCAGTGGAGTTTGTTCCAGCTTGTCTGACTAACAAGATGGACTGGACAAGCTATAGACAACCAGCAGAAGCCCCTCAACTGCAAGCCGTTGCTTGCGGAATTTCAATCATCCAGATATCTTCTAGGGCAGTAACACATGACTGTGCAAGCAGTCCATGAGTTTCCTAGGATCCACTCATGACAATTTCTGAATGCAAAGGCTAGATAAGCTGACCAGGTAGTGCACTACCTGACCCGCTGCTCACAGACAGGGAGGAAGTGATGTCAAATGTGGCTGTAGACAGCAATTTGGGTTGCTGTGACCGCCAGATGATCAAACTGAGGACCTGGAGAAAGGCCAGGGAGGTAAGCAGCAGAGCTGGGGCTTGGACTGTGGGGGAGTGGACATTGGCTTATTCAGGGTGGAAAAGAACCATGGTAGGTAGCGCTCCCTGTTTTGCCATTGACATGAAAGGTAAAAACCGAGCGTACAAGAGGGCAAACAATGGCAGGCAGAAAAGTGTATGTGCAAGGGTACTCTGGATGAAATCAGGAAGGCAAACACCAAGCTGGAATTAAAACTTTCTAGGGATAAAAGGTTGTGGCACCCCCATGCTTAGAGGTTTCCAAGGTTTGAGCACACTGAGCCATGGCTGGCCTAACTGTCAGCAGTCATGCTTGCACTCTGATTGCAATTAAAAATGAACACATGACACAGAACTACAGGTCCCTCGGAGGAATGTGCCTGAACTCTGTGCTTACTGTGAACAGCTCCAGAACTTCAGCTGAGAAAGACAGAATTAATGACTGCAGTGTTGCTGTTGGGGATCCAGTGGTAATGTTGGGAACAGGCACTTTCAAGGATTTCCCTGTCAATCTCTACCACTTTTTTCAAGATTTGGTGTTTTTATAATCACTTGATGGTTATGCTTATTTGCGGCCCGATCTAGTTGTTGATACTTTATAGAACTGAGTATTTATATACAAGGCCAACAGAGTTCAAAAGACTTTGCCATGCATTTTTCTAGGTTCATGACTCCACATATCACAATCTCCGTTGTCAGATTTTGGGGCAGGGGGACGTATTTCTGTTAGGATAGCGTTACTTTAATTCATCTCTATCAGCCTTAGGAGTGTGGAAAACAATTACCCACTCAGTAATTCCCTCTACCATAAAAAAGACAACAGATACTACCTGGGAATAGTACAACACAATCATCACAATTTGAATGTTACTGAATATAGATGAACTTTTCCAAATAGAAAGTGGGGAAAGAATTAGAGCTTGCTATGTACCTATAGTTAATCTTCCTGCACCTGTAGGAAGTTGGGACATTACCACTAACAACAAATAGAAAACATGAGTTTAAGTGACAGTTTCGTTTCGCAAATCAGTCAGAACTGTCTCCACTGAGAAAAAAAAAAAGCATTAATTACCTTATTTGGTTTTTTCCCTTTCTTCTCTGATGGTTTCTAAGCCAACAGAGGACAGAGGAGACAACAGGACACCAGCCCTCACTCCTTCTACCTCTCTAGGACCTGCCAGTACCAAATACACCACAAGGAGCTACAGAGCGGACAATGAGGCTCCTGTGGCCTCCTCGTGTTGCTGCAGTCTGCATCCAGTGAGAGACTTCACAGGAAGACATGCTACCTGTCACTGCGTCCCGCAGCCTGCGCACCACTGGCTCTGGCAGAGGAGCTCCTGTCCCCACTGTGAGCCGGCTCACACCCACAGTAAGCGTTACTTTGTTTACTTTACAGAAATTCACCTGGTTAAAATGACATCCATAATAAGTATTTTGCAACTTAGCTTTCAAAATGTAATTGTGCAATTGACTTCCTTTTTCTAAAGAGACATATACATAGACCGATACGCGCAGAGCAACGCACAGATAACAGCCATGACATTCGTTATTTTAGTCACATACACACTGATCGTAAGACCTGTTAGGTTTTCTATTTTAAAATGGCTATTTATTGTGGGCCACGCTAACCCTATAGCAGGACAGTGCCAGGACTGCAGTTGCAGGTTTCCCCACTTGCCCATTCCCCGTTAAATAAAACCAGTATTATCTTGGGTCTCATTCTGCCTCACATCAACAAGATTGTCCATTCCTTTCATTATGGAACTCCTGTTGCACACCTTCTGTCCCATAATCACCTGTGATTTCACTTCTTTTATTTTATTCCTTTTCAGACAGCAAGGAGTCAGGTTTCTTTTGCTGTTGTTGTTAATTTTGTGATCAGTTCTTAGTTCAACCACTTCAGGTACAGTTATGCTGACAGGGTAGGATGCAAGTAGCAGTAGAATAGAAGAAAAGCAAGGGATGGATCAGTTTTCTAATCCTGTTGCTATGAAATTCCAGTCTGCTCTTCTGCAAATGGAGCTTTCTAGGTACATTTACAGAGCACAACGCTGCAGGATTTTCTGATAGTCAGCAACCATTCATAGGTGTACTAAAAACTGCAAGGTACTTTTCTAAGGTTTTTGTGTTGTCAGCCACTGACCTAGAGAGTCTCAATCCAAGCAATCACAGACCTCAGGGATGTGCCAAAGGCGGGGGGGGGGGGGAA
>Ga0065711_1007864_pt1 | contig 13941 bp, 14 predicted proteins | sample Hoacrofraction12_FD_59098 | JGI IMG/M metagenome (GOLD analysis project Ga0065711, IMG submission 59098) | Hoatzin crop microbial communities from Cojedes, Venezuela - Epithelial fraction 12 v2 (version 2) | ecosystem: Host-associated > Birds > Digestive system > Esophagus > Crop | place...
ATCTAGCTGAAAGGAGGTTGTAGTGAGGTGGGTGTTGGTCTCTTCTCCCAAGTAACTAGCGATAGGATGAGAGGCAATGGCCTCAAGTTGCATCAGGGGAGGTTTAGATTGGATATTAGGAAAAATTTCTTTACTGAAAGAGTGGTCAGACATTGGAACAGGCTGCCCAGGGAGGTGGTGGAGTCACCATCCCTGGAAATGTTCAAAAAACGTACAGATGTTCAGGACATGGTTTAGTAGACATGGTGATGTTGGGTTGACAGTTGGACTTGATGATCTTAGAGGATTTTTCCAACCATAATGATTTTATGATTCTAAGCAAGTTTCCACATCCAGCTCCAGGTCAGCAATGGAGTCCCACTGGGCCAGCCAGCAATGTCACAGCAGCGATGCTGTGCTCTGCGGGCCCATGCAGCTCAGCTGGGGACAGCCAGGCATTTTGAAGGGAAGCTCACAAAACTTAGAGCTATTTGTGTAATTACACAGAGGAGCAGGCTCTGCCTCCCCTTTCAGAACAAGATCGCCAGAAATAATTAGGCTTTACTTCAAGATGGACAAAATCTATTTTCCAGAATATTAGACTTTTTTAAGTGTCTTCAGCTGGGAAGCCATGCTATCAGTCAGTAGGCATTTCTGAAAGTCCAAGCTTTGGTAACTTTTCAACTACACGAAGACCACAGCTTTTGAATATATTTCTTTTCTGATTTAGAGTGCAAAGTTCTGTTTTCTGAAAGGATCTTAATTCTCAACTTTGTTCTGAAAATGGGAATTAGGCACTCTGAACGCTTCACTTGTATCAGACAAATTTAGTTTGAGTAAGGCAGTTACATAGTCAATAGATTCCCATATAGCATATCAAAATGTGTAATAAAACAGTTCAAACAAACATGATAAACTAATAGGATTTTCGACAACTTTATCTACAATATTTTTATTGATATTTCTTTTTGGCCTCAAAATAACAATTTCCATCAACCACAAATGCTGAAGTTTCAGTAAACTTGATGGGTGGGAAAAGATGGGATTTCCTAGGTAAAAAAATACTCACAAAAATGCAGGCACAATGCCAGAAATGTCATATCCTGTACAGAAGTAGCAGAAAACCAAGTTTTACTCATTTCTGCTTAGACAGATATATTCTGCACCGTCTGCTTACAGTCAGAGATACTGTGGTTTCTGCATAATTACTTTCTCCAAATCAAATTAAATCAAGTAAAAAAAAAATTTCCTTCAGCTACAAGACAGACAAACAAAATGCAGAGTAATGGCTAACAGCTGCGTAGGTAAGAGTGCAAAGGCAAAAACAGGGAATCCAGCCTCCGGCCTTACAGCAGGAGAGCTATGTACGGTACAGATCCAAGAGGTTCAGGCATAAACAAAATGGCTTCTTTGTTATGGTAAAATTCCCAAACTCAGTGGTATTCATCAGCCCAGTAGTTTCTCCAGGAAAATTGTCTCATAGCTGTGTTCAAGGCAGAAATTAAGACTGCCGGGCAGCACTCCAGCTTCTGCCTCTCTGCACCGCTTCTCCTCAAAGGAAATGGAAGGGACAGATCCTGGCCTAACAAGGCACCAGCATCCACCTGCTTTTCTTCACTGAATACCAGGAGGATTTAACTGCAGTACAGAAACCCTGCTCCTTCATTTTCCTTGGCAAAAGTGAAGGACAGAAAAGCCACCAGTATCAGAACAGTCCCTGGGAGGAACATGGTATTTCTCAGTCACAGATATGCAGGAAACTTACATACAATAAGAGATAAACAGCACCTCAGAAAAAAAGCACCTAGGTGGAGAACATGTTGTCATTCATTTTGGTGGAGGAAATCAGAGAGTACGTGAGCATCACACATGCATGTGGATGGAAGTGATCATGTGTGGGAGGCTGCGCAGCGTGGCAGCAAAGACACTGTTGATGACCATGAGGTATCATCATATTATATGTTATATCCCAGCCGTATCCACAGCCAGGGAAAAGATATTTGTTACCTACAGCTTTCCTGCTCAAATCCTCCAAGTCTTCTGTTTTTACTGTGTTTTACATTATAAAGTAACCTGTGGCAAAGAAGATGAAGCAGCAAAACACAAGCGATGATGTGTCTAATCTCTTCATCATGTCAAAAAAACCCTTCATTGCCTCACAATGGCCCTACACCAGTACATTGTAACAAATGTGGAACTGAAAAACTAGTGATTTTTTTCAGTTTTGGTCTCACAGACCAAAGATAACTCTGTCTTTTCCCATTGGAGGAGGATCTGGAGCCACAGCCTAGAGCAGCCAAGGTAAGAGAGAGCCAGGGGACCTCCCAACAACTCCTCAATATGCATTTACAGCCTCATACAGTGTCTCTGGCAGAAATTTCGTGGGAAGGCAGGCAGTGGTCCTGTCCTCAGGTCTCTGAAGAGTTCCACCTAGCCAGGAAGGCATACCGTTTAGGGCATGACATTTATAGCTCTTGGCAGACTCTGGGCTAATGCATTCATAACAGCCCAGCTCCCTTCCTGCAGTCACTGCGGGGAGACAGGGGAGGCATTTCGGCTGCAGTGCAAAAGAATAGCTTGTTTTATTCTGATATGCAAGTATCATCATTAATGTGGGAGAAACGAAGGAGGATCCCTCGGCCCTCTGTGTTGCACACAATAAGTCGATCATCCCCATCCGTGCTCTGCATCAAGTTCACCAGGCACACGTTCCTCAAACTAAAATCTGCCAGGGTTTCCTAGGCATGCACAGAGCTCTGCCGATGGCAAAGTGTCAAATGTATTACTCCAAGGAGATCTTTGTTTTGGAAACTTTCTTCTCAGCTACAGCTTGCTTCCTCTTTAACAATTTTAAAGCCAGGAGTTTTCTTTAGTAGTTGCTTTTGTTTTTAGTCTCTACAACTTACTCAACTGGGGAAGATAACAGCTTCATATTTAGGTCACCCACATAAAAACTTGTTTGGTGATCTCATCTTGATCCCCAGTGGGTAACCATCCAGATCATAAAGAGTAGGAGAAAAATCTGGCCCCACCAAGCAGATCTGGAAGATTTGGGGAGGTTTGTTTGGGTTTTTTTTAAATAAAATTGGAATATCTGGGTGTTTGCTACAGGCCAGCACTGAGGTGCATTTGTAGGCCCATGCAAGTTCCAGCCAACATTGCTTGGCCACAGTCCTTGCTTTTGTAAGAACTGACATGGACCTTTTCTTTCCAAGGGGTCAGAATCATTCGTATGTATTACAAAACATAACAACACATTGTCCTTGTACAGCAACTCTCATCGCTACAGTTTCCAGGTGTGGGCAGGTACTGAATAACTTTTACATTTGGTCCAAATTTACAGTGTTTCATCTACGCTTATTTCATGAGAAGAAATGGTACAGAAAAACAGTATTAAAAATTATGAGATGCTGCTGCTGCCTTCATGCAATCTTAGCAGGTTGTTTGCTTCTTTCCCTTCATTAGCTTGTTGTCCTCTTCTTTTTAACCTAATAACAACGTTTTTATACCAGAAAAAAACCCACACATTTGAGAATCAATAACAGTGCTCAAGGCAACTCTCAAGAAAAACATCATGGCAATTATTTTTTGCGTATTTCCCAAGTCAACTTTTATAAAAAATGCCAGGCAAGCTACATTTCCTCCACTTTAACATTATTGATGTACAAGATGGAAAAATAATTCATCATTTTTCTGCTTGTGGCCATGTCACCACCACATGGGATTGCACTGGATCTCATAGGGTAAGAAGTTGAACAGCAGCCTTCTCCTTTAAGGAGTTCACAGCATTTCTCATCTTGGTCTTAACAGTTACATGCTGCAAGAGCTGTAATTCTATGAGCAAGATGGAAAACCTGAATCCTAACTGCTTCTGGTTATGAATACACTAATTCCATGACACATCACATTTTTGGAGGCTTGCTTCAGAGGATGGCTACAGAGCATTCCCATCCTGGTGTTGGTGAGAACAGCGGAACAGCAAAGTCACCCGTGGTTCCCACTGGGGACAAGGCACCCAGAACTCATCACACAAGTACTCGGGCTGCTGGGCACACACTGGAGCAAGAAAGGGTGTTGTCAGAGCCCCCCAGAAAGCAGTGTTTGCTCCCACACAATGTCTCTGTATGGGTTTCACTGGAGTCAGCAACTGACTAGCCAATAAAGCCATTTGCCACTTCTTTGTCAGCCATTTAAAACATTATCTTGGGTTCACTCAAAGCAGTCTAGCAACAGCTTCCTTAAGCTGCAAGTGACAGGGAAACAAACTTTTTCATTCATCCTTTTTAAAAGGCTATAACAGAATGTAGCATAAAAGAGCTCTGGGGATTAAGCAAATCACAAGCCTACCCACGTTGTCAGGTAGCATCAGCTTTTCTCTGAAGGCGCCTCTTTGGGATGTGCTAATGATCAGCCTTCCGCCCCCCCCCCCTTTTTGCTTTGCTCCCACACCACTTTGCTCTGCATTACAAAGCACAACAGTATTTGCATAAATTCAGCATACTCCTCAGCAGCCTGGGATGCTCACTGCAGGGTGATTTGGTCAATTAATAAGGAAATTATGAGACTATAAATTGAGTTCCAAAGGAACTTTGGCTATATCAGTTAGCGTGCTTTCTAGTTTAACTGCCGTCGACAGCTGAGAACTAAAGAAGCACACTAGTTTATGCTATACAATATCTTCAGATTGGTGCACACTGCAGACTATCACTCAGCAATCTAGGTTTTAGTGCCTTAGCACATTTCTTATTATTAATGTTTATGATAGCATCACCACGAGGAACAAGTATATATATCACATACAAGTATATGATATATATGATACTGCACTTCCTGATGTCGTTACTCCTGCAGGCAACTGTGACCCAAACAATTTCCACTGTACAATTCTCATTCCAAGCAGAAATTCCAAGCAGCCTTCCTAAAAGGCTCATACAAACTGTTTCACTTGTCAATCAAGCAAGGTCACCATTTTCATTAAATATTCACTCCCATCTCCTCTTCTTGCTCCAAAAGGGCAGCTGACACCATTGCTATAAGGTAAGTACGTGTGATCCAGCTGCCAGTGGTTCATCCTTGAAAATTGTTATAAAATAAGAAGACAAGTCCTAACCAAATTTCCACTGATGATGCATGGATAACATTTTTCCCCATCCAGATCAACAGAAGAAAATACTGTTATCCTTGTTTGCTCACAGATACCTCCCAACTGCCATGCAGTTAAGGTGTTTTTTATCCACCAGATGTGGATAAAAAAAATCCTCTACAAGAAAAGATGTAGAATACTATGGCCTTTCAGGACAAACGTCATCATGCACATTAAGAAATATTATGATATTACAATACAAAACTGGCCATGTGTTTGTATCACAGTTATTGGAAGCATAATTCATAGGGCTTGCTGTGTGAACTCCTATGCAGTAGGAGCTGTATGTGCATCTTCTCCTTTCCTCTAGGATACTCAAGGTGGAAATTCAGTCACTGCCTCTCCCACTCATGACCCACCACTGAAAAGACAGTCTTAAGATACTTTCCTGAAAGCATGAATTCACTCTTGCAGTCATAGGAAATAACAGTACCATAAATACTTCATTTATCAGGATATTTTATATGCCTTTTGAGAGTCTTCTGCATGGCAAGGATTCCTTTAGTCTAATTCTTGTTTACCCTAGCATGTTACTTCCATGTGACTTCCAGTGACTTTGTTGCTTATCTCATCTGTGATTTGATTCTTGTTAATTCATTTCCTGTAAAAGCATACACTAATAAAATTTAAAAATTTTGAAGAAAGAGAGGGCCAGCTTTGAATTGGCATGGGACATTTCACGAGCAACTAGATTCAAATCCTTTTAAATTACTATTTCAATGAACCTAGAAGGCTCTGAAGGGCAATTTTCGCTGTTTCTACAGTTCCCTAAGATCATTTCATCGGTGCTGTTTCAATAAATCCCTGATGCAATAGATGACCTTGTACTAGAAACGACCTAGGTCCTTTCTTTAAAAGGACACCTGCTGTTTATGCTAAAGAAAGTAGGAACGAGTTTCATACCTATCCCAAACAATCTTCACAAACAGATGCTTAAAGAAAAAATACCTGATGCATGGCCAGAAACATCACATGACATCAGTCTGATAGCATTTTTACCTTTTAATAGTTCCCTGGAACACCTCTGCGTGGTCTGGCTTGGGCCTGCAAACCACTGGGAATCCGCCATGGCTTGTACTTGCAAGAAGCCGCGCCAAGGAGGCAATGTCTTCCTTCAGGTGAAGGACTCTGACGCCAGGCTCCATGATGTCCCTGGCAGAGAACAATTCCAGGTTCAACCTGAAAGACACAGAACAGACAGCCAACGGATTATTTAGTAAACAGGAAAAGAGGCGTACTGTACCACGTTGATGAGCTTATAATATGTTAGTAAATTACTTCAAGATGGAAACCAATCATCTGCTTTATTTGCAAATGTAAAAAGAAAAAAGTAATTACCCAATAAAACTGCTTATTAAGCATTGCCTTTCTTTGTGTGATACAAGATAAATCTAACCATATGCATGACATGGTCATCCTAGACGGGATATCGTAAGACTTATTTATCAACTTGCATGACTTTTCACATTAAAAAAAAATGTTTAATCTGAGCTGAAATCCTCTGGAATTCTGGCTGATATCAAATAGTTTAAAGTTAAGCACTTTGGAGAAATTCAGTCTTACGCTTATCGCTGCAATAGTTTTTTTTTTGCAGTGGTAGAAACTAGAAAGATAGCCCCTTCACAGATAGCTTACAAATCAAACACTGTTTTTCCAGTATTTTCTAACACTTTTCAGGTTCTAGGCAAAGTTTCAGGAATTATGAACATACAAAACTGAAAAACATGTGTACCCACTATTTCTGACAGTAGAGCGAAATGAAAAATATAGATTCTTTCTGCAAAATTCAGCAGTAATTTCGATGGAATTACAGTCGGCCAGATGCTGACAACTGAAAAGTTAATGAACTGCTCTAGTTTTAAGCTGGTTTTAGATTTTCTATTTTCAAAAAAATACATTAATTATTCTGACTATCATACGGACACACCATAAGCCAGAATCTCCTGTTCAGACACAGGCTGACACAAACCACAGACAGAGACAACTGGAGCACAAATTTTCCCACATCCTCTTTCACCAATGTACCTTTCATCCCTCTGGTAAAAGCAGCTCTTTGCATATGCTGTTAATTATTGTCCTCCCTCCTGAGAGACACAAGGTTACTCTGATGGTTTGTGATGTGACCACCTGCCTAAGAGTAACTGAACTAAAGACACTGAAGGCAATGCAGTGCATACACGCCAGTTACACAGCTGTGAAACAAGTTTCTTCTTCTTCTAAACTGGGATGGGTTTAAATGAATCCTGAAAAAGAACAGTCTTCTATGCTTCAAACCACGTCATACCCATCCCATTATATGAAACAGACTGCAGACAATGAAAATTTGGAACACCATCTTATTACAGAGCCATGTTTCAAGGGACCAGAACACCATCTTCCGGAAAAATGAGCCTCTCTGAACCGCATTTTGCTTCTGACTTAAAATGAACAGTAGTTTACCTTGCAAATCAGAATGGCTGAGTGCAGAATTTAGTATCAACTAGTGAAAACAAAACCTAAAAATCCCAAAGAGTTGGGTTTTTTCATTCTTAGTCTCACTGAGTGCTACCAGTTGATGGAGTACAAGTGATAGAACTCAGCGGGAACCACAGATGCCGTCCAGAATGAGCTGCTGTCAGAACTGTGCTGCTGTTGCTGTCTGTTGGGTAAAACACTCCACCAGAGATATTTTCTTTTCCTGAATGAGTAGATTCCTGTTCTTCCTCTGCCTCTTTTCCATCTCCATAGGCAAGATAAAAATCTGTATTTTCCTGCCTTAAACTTTGTCTATAAATACCATATACTGTATTACTATTAAAAGTACTGTACCTAGAACAGTGGACATAATGTGAAAGCATGATTCATGACAATAGCTGCTTCCTGAATTACATGAAATACGTGCAGACTCTGAATGATTTTTAAATAAAACCAACATGAATACTGTTACATTCCAGCAGTTGCTAGAGTGTATTTCTTCGCAGTACGTAGGTTTTCCATCTTCACAACTCTACAGTTTTACTCTGTTATACAGAAAGCAAATATTCCATATTATTGCAGGAGTCCATAAAACTTCCTTCAGTTTTGTGAAATCGGTCATTTGTGTAAAAGCAAGGGACAACTCGTTATACGGTTCTGTGATCTTGGCTTTGTTTCGGATTATGTAGTGTCTGTATTGTCTACAGAAACTACAGACCTTGTGTTACCACAGGTCAGCTTTTNNAGATGTTAAGAACGCACTAAAGACTGGCGCTGATTCACTGTTCATTGTCAGTGACGTTTCTTTCAATTAATTTTCTGTCTGTTGCTGTAAAGGATAACCTTGCTTTGGTGGGGAGCAGACAAGCAGGCAAAAGAGTTGTTTCATGAAAGACTGCTACAAGGCCAAGGCATCTTTAAAAAGAATTGGCTACAGAAAGCCTTTAACAATATATTGCTTCTCAGACAAACACCAAGCCAAACTGGAGTTCTATATGTAGGATCATAAGGATCAAGGATCATTCAAGTCAGAAGGGACCTCAGCAGTTCTCTAGTCCGAACTCCTGCTCAAGGTAGACTCAGCCATGAGCTCAATGTGCCTGGGCCTTTCTCCAGTCACGTCTTAAAAACCTCCAAGAATGGAGGCTGCGCAATCACCCTGGGCACCCTGTGCCACTACCCCACTGTTTTCACAGTGAAAAGGTATTTCCTCATATCCAGTATGAGCATCACTCTTTTCAACTTGTGCCTGTTGTTTCTTGCCCTCCCCCCATGCACCACTGTGAAGACCGTGGCTCCATCTTCTCAACGATCTCCAAAAGTTACAAGGAGGGGGGGAGGACGGAGACAGACATATGAGATGACACACTGTTAGCTGCCTCCAAAGCCTCCGTATCTCCAGGCTGAATCAGCCCCAGTCCTGCAGCCTCACAGCACAGGTGGTCTAGCCCTGACCATCCCAGTTTGGCAACAGCTACAAGTCTGATAAAAGTGCACTCCGTTGTCTGCTCCATGTCATCTGTGAAAATGTTCAACAGGCCAGGTCCATGGATGGACCCTGCAGTGCTCCACTTGTTATGCCTCCAGGCAGTGTATGATCCAGTAACCACCAGCCTCTAAGGCCAACCACCCAACCAGTTATTTTACCATCTGGTTGTTCAGCCTCTAAACTGTAACATCTTATCTTGGATACAAGAACATGATGCAAGATAGTGTCAAAAGCCTTTCTAAAGTCAAGGTAAATGACACCCACTGCTCTCCCCTCATCCACAAACCAAATCATTTCTGCATAGAAGGCAATCAGGTCATAGTTTACCTCTGGTCAGTCCATGCTGACTGTTCCAAATAACAACCTTCTCCTTCATATGCCCAGAAACCTGTGCCAAGAGGACTCACTTAATGATTTTCCCAGTGACTGAAGTGAGGCTGGCTGACCCGTATTTTTCTAGGCTGAACTTTTGGTCTTTTTTGAACACAGGTGCAATACTTGCCATTCTGCCGTCATTGGGGATCTCCCTCAATCTCTACAACATTTCAAAGATGAAAGACAGCACCCTTGCAAAGACATCAGCCACCTCTCTCAGCATCCTTGGGTGCAGCCTATCTGGTCTCATGGACTTCTGTGGCTCAAGTTCTCACGAGTAATCCTTCGCTTGGTCCATATCTGTTGCTGGTAATTTTCCTTGAATTCTTAAACTAAATTCAGAAATGTGGGAGTCCTTGTTGGTAGACAGTGAAGGAAACAAGGCACTGAGTGTCTTACCTGTGGCTGCTGTCACTAAATCATGTGTCCCCATCCATCTGCTACCAGAACACTAAATCTATTCTTCAGGTGCAGACGTGAAAGTGGGGAAGGAACTGTTTTCTTACTGCCAGGAGTCACAGGTCTCCAGCCTTCCCCATCATGGCAGTCTCCATTTGCCAACCACAACCTACTATGGTCTCCTGGGGCCCCTCCTTCTGTGTAACTGGGGGTTCAGGCTGCTGTTAAATGGGTGCTCAACACACCTTTATGAGGATCAGCCTTACAGCAGCAGCTAAGATTCAAAGATGGCAAGGGAAACTCACAGAAGAGCCAGAAGGAGAGTACAAACTATGAACAGGAGCCTAAAAACCATCCCAGGCACCTACATGTGCACAAGCCCACCAACAGCCATGCCAGCTGCCCAGCCCATGCTCACAGCCCTCCAGGCAGCAGTGCTGCCCACGGGCCAGTCAGAGAGCAAATGTATGCTGTACCCAGGCATCAGCCCCTGCGGGCAGGGTCCCCACCACTGGTGGGTCCCTTCTCCTGCACACCTACAAGCCTTCTCGAATGCCTCCCAAGGGCGCTCAGCTTAGCTGGTGAGTGCCATTGCTGCACTATTGTGTTTATGCAACAAATCCCTCAGTTTCACAACATAGTTTCAAGCAAGGACACTTTGTTTACCATTTTGAAAATGCTTTTTTATATGAAATAATGAGAGGTACTTGCATTTGGATTTTATCAAGTAGATCTTTCTTACACGATTAGATTTACCTCTAGGAGAGACATAGAGCTGTAGCCACACTACTAAAATAGATCTAGTGTAATTTTTTCTTTTATAGGACATATGAGAACATTTTCTCTCAAAATGTAATTCACTATAGTAGCATAATGTGTTAGAGTATTAAGGCTATTTCTCCAAAGTTGTGATATCCAAGTTTCCGTTTCCTTTCAAGAGCACATCCATGAGACTGGATATAACATGGAATGAAGACAATGTGCCTTATGACCTAAATAAGAAGACAGACATTTGGCAAGTAGTCAATATCCCTGAATGGTAAACTGTCTTCAAATGATTCATGGAAATGTAGTTTGCGCCCTGTTGCTATTAAATCCAATGGAAGTTTTCCCACTGAAATAAATTGTTAAGGATCTAACCATAACAGATCTAATCATAACATGGAGGTTTCCTTAGACAACACGCAGTACAAGAGAACTTTTCTTCGAATAGGGTTTACTCTATATTTTATGCAAGTTTCAAATGATTAAAAGGACTTAAAGGGGAGTGGGAGAGAAAGTAATCCTAACTCAAACACACTCCAAGGACCAAGGTGCATGAGAACACAGGCAGTGCAGCATGCTTGGATTTATTCACAGACTTGCCCTCATCCTTTTTAGCTGTCACTCCCATCCTCCTCTTTCTGCACTGAGAATGTTTACCCATTGACTCACCACAGACTGTCCTGCTCAGAACAGCCCTAGGTTTTATTTGGGCTTCTTGTAAACCATTGTTTTATTGCCCTGCCTGGCCACCACATCTTGTATAAATAGTTCTCAGGAGGTTGTTTTGGGGTTTGCTTAAGGCTTGTGGTGATTTTTAGTCTGAGCATAGTCAGGACTCTGAACAATTGAGAGGGCAGGCTAGTTAGCTTAAGGGAACATTATCAGGTTGGAGGTCATTACAATTACCTGCCTCTGTTAAAAACATACCCAAGTATTAGAGCTATTCCATCCTAGTTTCTACTATTCCTGCATTTTCTGAGACGGGGGAGTAGTTTTTTGATAAATACATTTCATTTGGCCAGAAAAACTGAAGAGATTTATTTCATAATTTTCATTCTAGTACACTACCAGCCACACTGCTATGAAACCCTGTAGCTGCTACTACATTATAAATATAGTTTATTTATATTAGCTGTCTTTCACTCTACCATTGCTAAAGAAACTCCATTGTGAATAAATTCACAACATTACAGAAAATTTCTTACACTTAACTCCTTTTTTTTTCTTAAAAAGTTATAAAAAAGGTTTCTACATACTTGTCACAAGCCCACCAATTTTCTTTTCCACAAGACATTTGGTAAAAGCCAACTATGAAAAAGCTTATCCAAAAGTTACATGCCAATATTGATCTCAATATATAATAGAATAGTATATATACTACAGAAATTTTAATCACGTGCAGATGACTTATTTCAGTAGTTTTGCAAGTGAATTCTGTGAAGAGAATTGTTCTTTAAGTATGCTCTGAACAGAATACCACTGAGATCAATAAATGGAAACAAAAAGCTCTATAAAACCTCCTTACACTGGAAAAGGACACCACTAAAATTAGATTAATTTCAAAATTGATTTGCTCCACTCAGTGCTAACCCCTGAAATAGACTAATTTAAACTGATTTAAAGTTAAATTAGACCAATAAAATCACCATGTGCATTGATGTAAACACATGCATGCTAGTGATGTGTTTTCATTTAATTACATCTATTTAAAATCAGTTTTCAGCGGAACTTTGCACAGCCAACAAAGCCTACAACTCCTTGCTGTCTCTCTTTTAGTTGAGCAATAAACTGAGTGAGAAATTCTTCTAGTGAAATTAGGAGCCAAAAGCCTGGCAGAGTTCAGTCTCTGTTCAGTATATCTACAAATATTTATATTGACTGTAGGATGACAAGCTTCCCAGCATCCCCTGTTCCTGGCTCCCTCCGTATCCTTAAATGAGGGGACACTTGGCTATTCAGTCTAAAGGCCTTTTCATAGCACAGCACTTACTGTGAAATGTGTTGTTTGGGTTAGCTGAATGTCTCTGTCACTTATTTCCCAGAGAGGATTTGAAAGTTATATATGTTTAGCAACTACTGTATGCTAAAGACAAATGGATTTCCACATGGTCTCGTAATCTGCTGGGAAACTATCTCTCTCTAATGCTTAAAAATTTGCAGAACAAAAAAGAAACACAGGGAACAGATAAGAAAGTCTTTTTGTTTTGGAAAAGAGAAGGTGAGGGGTGGTGCCACACGTTGAATATTTGGGGGCTTTCTGCCAAGATCTTGCTTCTCTGCTTCTTCATCCCTTACGAAGCTTTTCCCACCAGCACTGTCAGTATAAAATACTACCAAGTTGTAAAAATAGCAGCTCCTATCCAATTTGCATAGATGTAGCTGTTTTTGCAAGGGCATTTAGCTCTAAAAAAATGAATTATGTTGTGCATGAGACCTTGGGATAAACAGGCAAAGGATCATGTGAGTGGATCCACATGCTGGAGTTACAAAAACAGCAGCTTAAAAACTACGGCCTTAGCACACCACATGCAGAACCGTAGGTAAAAATATAAAGGTCATAGTTCTTGGTTTAGTTTTCACAGCACAAGTCCAAAAACAAATTTACAAATTGCAACTAGCAGCCTACTGTAGCCATGTCAGGCATTTAAATATTCAGAGCTTTTGACGGTGCCTGCTCACTACTTCCACCCAAACCTGAAGGCATCTAAACTCACTCGCCATTTCTGTTTAGAATTGTGCATTTCCCTACGTGATTAGTAGTGTGTGTGGAAATGCCTTAGTCCAAACAAGCAGCTGTCTGGCACACAGCTGCTCTCAGCCCTCACACATGTATCAACAGCACTGTGAGTCCATCACAAGGCACTGCACCACGGCCATTGAAGAGTGATATCCAACAGATATGACCTGCAGAAAACTACATTTGGTGGAAATGTGGGAGATCCAGAATGGCTTCTGACCTCAGCCATGGGGGACCTGAACCCTCACCTGGGATCCCCAAGACACGGGGGATGCTGCAGCACCCAGGCTCTCAGGGGGCCAGGAGCAAACACCCTCCCGCCAAGGTCGCTCAGCTGAATGGTCAGGAAAGGAGGAGCCCCGCAAGCAATGCCTAGCCTAGCCAAGAGAACACACACGAATGCGTATGAATGGACACAGAGAGAAAGATCCAAAGACGGATTAGCTATCTTGATGTCTAATGGGTTAACCCTGGTGGACATACTAGTTATTATTACTGTAGCCAGAATGGGAATGATCCAGCTATTCTTGTATTGTCCAAATTATTATCTGAGCCTGTAGGAATTTTTTTTCCTAAAAAAAAAAAAAAAAAAAAAAAAAA
>Ga0065711_1007865_pt1 | contig 13941 bp, 13 predicted proteins | sample Hoacrofraction12_FD_59098 | JGI IMG/M metagenome (GOLD analysis project Ga0065711, IMG submission 59098) | Hoatzin crop microbial communities from Cojedes, Venezuela - Epithelial fraction 12 v2 (version 2) | ecosystem: Host-associated > Birds > Digestive system > Esophagus > Crop | place...
GAATCACAGAATCACAGAATGGCAGGGGTTGGAAGGGCCCTCTGTGGGTCATCTAGTCCAACCCTCCTGCCGAAGCAGGGTCATCTACAGTAGGCTGCAGAGGACCTTGTCCAGGCAGGTCTTAAATATCTCCAGAGAAGGAGACTCCACCACCTCCCTGGGCAGCCTGTTCCAGTGCTCCATCAGCCTCAGAGGGAAGAAATTCTTCCTCATGTTCAGACGGAACATCCTGTGCTTCAGTTTGTGCCCATTGCCCCTTGTCCTGTCGCTGGGCACCACTGAAAAAGTCTGGCCCCATCCTCCTGACACCCATCCTGGAGATATTGGTAAGCATTTCTAAGGTCCTCTCTCAGCCTTCTCTTCTTCAGGCTGAACAAGCCCAGCTCCCTCAGCCTCTCCTCGTAGCAGAGATGTTTGAACAATGACACAATACCAAAGCTATCCAGTTCCAAAGAATCTGCAGAGCTTTCTCACCTGCCTGTTTCCCTCTGTGTTTCGATATAGAAGAGACCACAAGTGACTTCAGATCTATCAAGACAAGCGCAGTTTTACTCTCTGTGTTACTGTGCTGTGAGATGGGTGAGGGCAGGTGTAGGTAGTTATGAGGGACACCTCTGATGGACAGGGCACAGAAGCAGAAGTCACTTACTCTGGGCTTCATTCATTACTCTGGCACTGATATACTAACTCACTCTTCTTTCAATACCATGTATCCCCTTTTTAAAATGAGTATAGCTGTATCACTAGAGATTGACAATGCCTCACAGGGGTATTTCTTGTGAGCTGCAATTAAGCAACATCTGTAAAATATATTGTGATAACATCAAGGATATATGAAATATATATGAATATATACGAAAAATATACGATATATGAAAGCAAAACACCTCTGTGAAGCACCAGGCAGCCAAAAAATCGAATGGTTTATACATGTATTAAAAACGGGTCTTAAAAACCAAAACATCTGTTGTCCAAAAGATAATTCATGCTTCACAGTACATCTCCAGTCATTTTCACTTTGTCCTGTGTAAAACAAAAAGATTTTGAATGTAAGAGAAATTTATTATACACACCGCTCTAAAGTAATCTGAAACCAGACATCAGGGTTCATCTAATTTGTCAAGAAAGCTATTTGTTACCTATTGGTGTGAAAATCATGTTTACTTCTTATATTGCTTGAGGCAAAATACATAGATTCAAAGTTAATTTTCTTTCATAAATAAAACATTGACAAAATCTTCTCTGCACTGTACTTTGAGCACAGGCTCGAGTGTTGGTGTATGGATGCCATCTACTGGGTAGGACTTCACTGTGGAAACCTGTAGGGTTTCATTCTCTGCCAAATATCCCTGCAATCTGGCTAAGGGACTGTCTATGTGTTTCAGAATTCTGTCTAATGTACCTTCCCCCCCGCCCCTTTCTGGGATGCTGCGTAAAAAGCTATTTTTCTCTGTCTTCAAAAAGTATTGCTGCTATTAAATATGTGGTACTTAAGGAAACATAGCGTCTCCCTCTCAGCAATGCACTAATGCAGGCAAAGAACCTGAATAATAATTGTACCACAAAAAAAAAACAAACACATGAATGCTTCAGAAGATTAATACATAAGGCCATTATATCAAAGAGCAGCTCAGTAAATTGTATTTATCAATGTAGTCAGTGTGATTTATAAGGCATGAAACTGAGCCCTGATTTGAATTCCCTGTTAAAACGCACACTGTGTTTACATGGTCTGGGAGTCAGCAAAGCTCTTGTACATTTGGGTAGTTTTGAGGACCCAATAATCCCATTGATTTGAATCACACAACTCACCAGCTACAGGAAAAACACGTACTTTCATGCTCTGAGTAATTGGAACTTTATATAATAAGGCAGAATAATTCCCTTTAATGCCAAAATACTCAGCAATAGTCACTGAATGGATTATTCTAGGAGATTATCCCTCAAAAACAGTCTTTCATGGCTTTTAAATGAGAAAATGTATCTCTCAAGACAGCGCAAAGGGGAAAGCTCTTTGCAGCCAGGGTAGGGAAGGGACATTTACTGTGGTCCACTTTTCTGGAGTGGGCTAATCTACCAGTACGCACAAGGTCCTAATGTGAGCAGAGCCCTCGGACCCCAGGAATGTGCTATGTCCTGAACTGGTGACTGTAAATATTCAGATGTCAAACATAATAAAGACCCAAATGGGTGAAGTGCTAAGTATCTTTGGCAAAACATCTTCAGCCCTTCAGTGAGAGAATGGGGCCTTAAAAATGTCCACACTGTACTCGATCACTAAATCTATCCAAGGTCCTAAGTTCAAAAAGTCTTTTCCTTTGGACCTGAAAGGAAATACTGAGCAGCGTTTCTGGTTGAGTGTAACCAAAGAATTCTTTGCAGGGAGACTAACATAGCCTTGCCAGTATTAAGCAAAGCTGAAGGAAAAAAGATGAGACTGTACCTCAAAAAGAAGAGAAATCCCGAGATCATGCAGCACCAAGAAAAAGCAGATGGACAAAAACCTACAGGCTGGTGTTGTAATGAGTAAATCTTGGTCTGACAAGCCCACCTGCACTTTTTCAGGGATAGACCAGAGAGAAGACAAGGACAACATGCTGGAGGTAATCTAATTTGATTACAAAGAGTCATTTGTTGAATAACGACACAGTAGGATGATCAGTACAGAAAATCCTGCATATTGTCCTTGAATATTCGTAGGACAGTAGGCCTATTTTAACACAGGTTTATGGTCCAAAGGGAAGGAAATGGCAAGTGAAATACCACTGTAGAATTAAACCTACTTCCAGAAGAATCACCACAAAAATGCAAGGAGAGCAAAAATAAATCTCTCAAAGGACGTGTAATCTGTGCAGCATAGAAGTCCACAACTGCGACTGGGAACCATTGACACCTGGATGACTGCATTCACATACCTATTCTAAAAGACATGGAAATGTATTCCAAGTTTCAAATATGTTCTGAGTTTCAACATGTTCAAAAGTGAATCTAAGTAGTCCGAAAATATCTGTGCTTTTTCAGAGGGGATATGTGCTCTGATTTGAATATAACACAGTCATGAGAGCTAATAATGCCATAAAGGGAACTTCTACTTGTTTAGACATCAGTACCATCAATGTGGAAAGAAAAATTATCCAAATGATCAAAAAAAAGTGCTTTCTCACAGTGCTAAATGAATATTTCGCAGTGTGAAAAAATAAAAAAAATAGGTATTTACATATAAAATTCAGATGTACAAAGGATATTTACAAAACTGTCAAAACATTAAAGGCTGAAGTGAAACACAATTAAACAGCAACTTCTAGAATAATTAATGAAACTAGAGTGAAATTCAAGAATTAATATTAAGTAAGAGGAAAGGTTATCAAGTCTTGCTCATAACAAAGGAGACAGAACACTTTCCTCAATGTAAGCACCACTCATGAATTTGGAAAAAATGTGGGTTTTCGGGCCTCATGTGCATCTGTCAGTTGAAATGACATTCACTTATCATTACAGTCTCACACTGCTTCACCTAGCCTTAGCAGAGATTCCTTGGCCCTGCCATCATAGTGAAGGAATCTTTCTCACTGCACGTGATGAAAGTACCCAAAGTAACACTTGCTTTTCCATTTTGAGTCCAATCAGAAAATATAAGAAAAAGGGAGAAAATAATTCTTCTGATTTTCTCAGCTGTGGTTCATTGGTAGACAGTAACCCAAAGTTAAAAGCAGGTTCTTCCATATTTCTGAAGGTCAACTTCCTACTAGGGCTAATTGGATCAATTCTAACAAAATGAGTCTTCCTCAAAATGGTCTGTTGCATCAATCTAGTATGTGGCAATTTTACTGATGCTTTCTGAAGTTCCATTTGCTGGATTCCAAAGTGTAACAAAATGAAACTTCAGGATTTTTAAACTCACAAAACCGAATAATTTTCCAACAGTTCAGAAGAAAATAATCTTATGCGCCAGTCAACTCTATGATCACAAAAATGCACAAATAATTATTTGTTTTAGTATAAATATTTACACTGTCCCACACATAGCCAGTTGCCAGTATGAAATATTTATTTTCTAATTATTATCAAAACATCTTAAAATAAAAAATGGTACATTCTACTTCTCTATCAGATATCCTTTTCACAGCAGCAGAGGCTCTTGGGAAATCTGTCAGTGTGAAATACCAACTTTCAGCTTTTTCTTTTTGTTTCTTTTGAGAATGTTTATTTTGAGACTTTAAGACCCACTTGTCTCTCTAAAGGCTATTGGCAAAGTCAGGCAAGTAGATCTATATTCTTTCACAGTAACGTTATGGTCAGCTGGCTGGGACAAGCTTGCTCCACATTTGTCTCCAGCATTTTCTAGCTAGAAGCAGATGTCTTCCAAATCTTACTTTATTCTTTGAGCAGTGCATCAGAAAAAGGTGAGGACCATTGACATGGTTTTAATTTTCTTTTAATGCATCTATTACTTTACCTTAAAAAATAAGTCATGTTAGATGGCAGATATGAGTGGCTGATTTGAAGGACCTTGTAAGCATTCTGTAGTATAGTCACTGCAAAGCTGTCGTCTTTGCCAAATATTTCATTAAACATTTTTTAACAGTCCTGTTTTGCTTGTACTGCATAAATAAAGCGGTATTTTATGTGCTGCTTTAAGTAATGGGGCATATATATTCTGTAACCAGCTAGAGTTCCCTTGGGGAAATACCAGGTAGCTTCATAGTAATCGCATTTCCCTTAGCGTACTTGGTAATTACTAATTATTCTTAATGAGATCAAAGTAATTGCTGTGTAACCTTCAACCATGGTTTAGACATTGAGAAATAATGTATGGCATAATAATTTACTCTGTAATTGCAACTATCTTGCTATTGCATGCATTTTACCATGTCACTGGATGTTCGATAGTTACCAAGCAAATAAAAAATCATCTCGTCACATTTATAGCCCAGATCCCTTCCTCCTATATAAGCAGCTGCAGGAGAGACAAAGTTCACTCCCAGATTCCCTGCAGCAGAGCATTTGTGCTCACAATTCTGCTTGATACCCTTGAACAGCCAAGATTTGCAGCCTACAACGAGCAGGGCATGAGGCCACTAACTGCTTCTGCTTATGGCCCTCCAAAGGACAGTGCGTGTTAGAGATTTGAGCCAGGTCCCTCTGCTACAATGGGAAAGTGCTGGTATCTCTAGGTGGAACGCTATGAAGACCTACATTTTCTTGTTTCAACCGGTCAGTTTGTTTGGCAAAGTGCTGTGTGTTATTGTGGTATTTCATTTGGTTGCTTATGGCCCAGATATATTTGTGATCTGATTTTGCAGCTTCTCTTTGTACAATATCTTGACAATAAGGTCTTCTGCATGCTGCTTGTTCTACTGAAAGTTTTCTCAAAGCTCTGAAAACTGTCCTCCTTGATTGTTGTAACCCTTTCTTTGGACTGTGATGCTTTATCTGGACCTTTAATCCCCCTTTCTTCTCAACTATAAATAATGTCCTCCATTCCTTACGTTCCTTTACATCATATGTATTTTTTTTTTTATTCCAGTCCTTTCATAATTTCTACTTAACACACCTACTTAATCTTTTGTATTTTAGAAGGTCAACTCTCTTAACTTTGGTGTCCAAAGGTCTTGGTCACACATCTTCCTCTTATCTTCTATCCTTTTTCCCTGTGTCACAAGTAAGAAGTAGAAAAGAATCTCTTTACCAAAACCTGAAAAACCACCATGATCCTTACATTCAAAGCAAATCAGTAGTTCACACAGTGATGCTAGAAATGCATGAAACTGCTGCTATGAATTTGCACAATCTGTTTATATTTTATTTTTCGTTTACCCAGTGAAGGTGGGGTGCATTTTTACCTCACCTGTCCATTACGATTTCTATTTTACACTGGAAGGTCTCTGGAAAAAGGGTTGTCATTTACAGTATGCCTCTACAGGTCAATAAGATCTGATAACAAAAAAAATCTAAACCGATTGTAGATTTTCTGTAGAGCTGCACTGATGATTTCGTAATTCTTCTTATTATCAGACAATATCATTGTCATGTATATGAATACAACACGAGGTGCTCAATACAGAACACATAACAAATCAATTAGAGATTTTTTTCTTATTTTTCTCTTTCATTTTCTCTTCTGAACTCAGTTATGTAGTTATTTTCTATAATCTGCTAAATTTCAAGGAGCTGCTTTGATCTGTGTATATCTACATATATTTTCCGACTGCTACTATTCTATTATTAGCTTTGTACACTTTCATGTGTCTTTATCTATCAACTTTATTACCAAAAAAACTATTATATAAACTCTCCAGACAAAATAAATATATGTCATTAGATTCACAAAGAGTCTTTAGGATAAGAGAACCCTAGGAAAGACAAAATTCTGATTCATCTTCTAAATACATGTTTAATATAGGTCAGCTGAATCATCTGGAGTTGATTATCTTTCCTGGGGAACTTCAGACAGAATTGGGAAAATTAACTTAACTTTACAGACGGTTATACTGGGATGGGGGAGGGTATTTATTTTACCTGAGAGAAGGCAGGTATCCCTCAAAACACATGTTGGTAAAGACATTATACAAATGATTAACTCAAGAAGTGTCTCTGTCTCAGAATCTTTAATATGGAAGGAAAAATGTTGTTTTGGAAAATAGTAATTGCACATTACAGATTTATGCAGTCTGGGCTACACAGAACAGTTTGAGGAAGTGGAAAGATCAGGCTTCGTCAGAAACAAGTGAAATTGCTTATTTTCCACATAAACCACCTAACAGTAGGAGTGGGCAAACAATCTTTGCATGCAAATCAATTGCAGCCAGATTTCGTGCAGTAAAGAAATCCCAGCCCATCCAAAGCCTTCACTTTTGTAATCTCCTGGAGTGTTTTGAATCAGCTTATGGCAGCTTCACACAATTTTTATGACATTAACTCTTGTAAAGTGAACTAAAACCGTTACAGAAACGACCACACCAAGTCAGCTGAAGTAAGAATGTAATATTCAGAGGAGTGTTGCAGACATAAAGAGCTCCGACCTACAGCTGCCCAGCTGCTTCTTTGAGAAAATTACCATCCGCCATAACGTTACATGCCCCATTGTCTTGTCCCCTTTGCTGTTGAGGCACACTGCTTGAATATTCAAGAAACGTCTTTCTTTGGGACCTGTAGAATGAGTCAGGGAAAATTCTCCTTTTCCATTCTCCTTTTCAGAGAGGAATAGTCTGTCTGTATCAAAAGGCTTCAGCAACAGACGAAAATAACAGTTTAAGATTTGGGATGTTGAGCTCTTACACTATTACCTCAAACCCTCAAAAATCTAAACAGGAGGAATAGCTCACTAGGATTTTGTTTTATAAAACTTTGCTTTCTTTTTCCTTACCTTTCCTTTAGGTTTCATTGTAGCTAAAGATTTCGAATCAGTGGTCTTCTGACAGGATAGAAGTGTGACACCACCACCTACATATGCATTTTAGACATTTTTAGATACTTGAATGACCATTAGAATCCTAGTATTTTTCTCTACTGAGATGATTTATTTCTCTATTTTGAGACTCTTAAGTGATATTCATCAGGTTCAACAAGACCATGTGCAAGGTCCTGTGTCAACAGAGGCTGGGGGACGAAAGAATGGAGAGCAACCCTGCCAACCAGGACTTGGGGCTACTGGTGGGTGAAAAGCTGGACATGACCTGACAATGGGCGCTCGCAGTCCAGAAGGCCAACTGTGTCCTGGGCTGCATCCCCAGCAGCGTGGCCAACAGGTCAAGGGAGGGGATTCTGCCCCTCTACTCTGCTGTAGTGAGACCCCACCTGGAGTCCTATGTCCAGCTCTGGATCCCTCAGCACAGGACAGACATGGACCTGTTGGAGCGAGGCCAGAGGAGGCCACAGCAAGGATCGGAGGGCTGGAACCCCTCTGCTGTGAGGAAAGACTGAGAGAGTTGGAGCTGTTCAGCCTGGAGAAGAGAAGGCTCCAGGGAGACCTTATTGTGGTCTTCCAGTACTTAAAAGGGGTTTTTCAGAAAGTTGGGGACAAACGTTTTAGCAGGGGCTGTTACAATAGGGCAAAGAGTAATGGTTTTAAACTCAAAGACGATAGATTCAGACTAGAGATAAGGAAGAAACTCTCGACAATCAGGGTGGTGAAACAGTGGCGCAGGTTGCCCAGAGAGGTGGTCGATGCCCCATCTCTGGGGAACGTTCCATGTCAGGTTGGACAGGGCTCTGAGCAACCTGATCGAGTTGAAGATGTCCCTGCTCATTGTAGGGGTTTGGACCAGCTGACTTTTAAAGCTTCTCTCCAACCCAACTACTCCATGATTCTATGATTTTACTCAGTTCCAGCAAGTTCTGTATACAGTAAAGTATAAGGGATTATTATTACCCCTCCCTGAAGAAACAGTTGTGTACAGAGTTTTGCACAATATGAGGTCATTGTTTCTGCCTTTTATAATTATATGTTGGTGGTCCTAGTGCCTATCTAGACACATTTTAGATACCCCACAATATAATACACCCTCTGCAGTTGGTACAATTTTGCCTTTCCTCATACTAAAGTGTCTAAATCAAAACAGCTACTTCAGCCCAACAGTGTAAGAAATACAGAAACAGAAATCAGAGAGCTTTACTTGGAAGGTTTCATCCTAAAAAAAGGAACAAAAGTATAATTCTAAAAGTGTGACTTTTTATGAGTCTTTATAGTTCAGAACAAAAACATTTTCTTCAAAAATAAGCAGCATCACGTGGCATTCCCTTTTTCATGCTGCATGTGCACCGTGTTGTGACATTGACCATCAGCAGAAATCTCAAGATGTTGGAATGCAAAAAAGCAGCACTCTTGTATAGCTGGTGAAACTTATAAACAGAAACGTTCGTTAATAATGTTAATTTTATTAACAGAAACATTTGTTTCTGTTAATAAAAACTTACTCTTTCTGGACTTTTTAAGCTCCAGTGACAGCAGTATATATGCAGACAACAGACAATAGCTGTTTTTCTGTGCTAGAGGGCATGACAATAGCTGGAACTGAGCAGAAAATCAAGGGTCAATTCCTCTGCTTATGGGGATGTGTATTTCTGACTGCTGGACAGAAAATTAATAGGAACCAGCAGATTTTGCTGACTCTTTTTTCCCACATTGACTGGTTGCCCTATGTATTTTAGACAGAGCAACCAGTTATTTATTGTATTTGGCTGCAAATCCTTGAGGAAGAGAGTCAGAGAACTTAGTCAAGGAAATCTTGGAAGGACTTGAACAGAGTCCCTCCAAAATTGCTGCTCAGACAAGAGCCTTTCCTTTCCACTCTCTAGTACTGCAGTCCTTACTGCCATCACAGCAGTAAAATGGTAAACTAGTTGCTTCTACAGAAGAGTTGGATGGGAATTAGAATATTTAAATCACCCAGCTGTCCATGGGGACCTCATTAGTACCCAGCTTGCCTGTGAAATTACCACATTTCAGGGAATCATCATGTTGTTACCTAACTGCTGTGCCATGACACTACATGAACCCCAGAAAACCTGTTGCAAACAGACTAGTCTAGATTTGCTACACAGCAGGAAAGAAGTCCAAAAACTGTCTGGACAGCTGAAGTGGTAGCAAAAAAACCAGAGCCTGGTTCTACCTGTTTCTACTTTTTCAAGGGGTCTTTTCTTACAGAGCTGGATACGGTGACCCCAAATCAACTCCTTATTCACTTGAGAACTGACCACTTATTCTGAAAAATATCTTTCTTGGTCTGATAAATTAAAGTTATATAAAATATTGCTAACATTACTTTTAATTCCTTTATTTTGGTATTTTGAAAAGTTGCCTTAAAACAATTAAACTGGCATTTTTCAAAGGTGGCTTGCCTTGGCCTGAGTCCATTCCCATTGCTACATGTCAATGTTAACTGACATCTCAAGAAAGAAAATCCTGAGAGGGATAGACCTAATTCTCATTCTTTCGGCTTTCCTTCTTTCTCACTCAGAAAAGAAAATTAAAGACAGATGCAGAAGGCATAGAAACTGGCTGCTGTTCAGTGACCACTGAACACTTTCAAAATTCACATCATAAATTCTCATTTGAAAGAAATCTTGTCTTCAAAACTTTTCATGTTATAATGTTTTTGGTCTAATGAATAATTCCAGTTATGAAATGGGAGTCCAGAATAATTTGCAAGTAACTTAAAGATTTATGGAACTGAATATATATTATGTGAAATGAACTGTCCTTCTCCCACACTGTTGGTATAGGTACACATATAAAGCGTGTTTTTCTATTCCTTTTCCCTGTAAAAGTTTAAAGGGATGGGACAGAATCTTTAGATCAAGTTTCATCTCTTCTGCAGTGGAACATTCAGGTATTAGCAGCACGACACTCACTAGCAGATCATTGCTGGTGGACTCCATCTAACCTGAGTGCAGCCATCTAAAAATTATCTGTCATCTACTTCAAGTTATTGATCTGTATTTAAGGGACAAAGAAGTGCACTTTTGAAGTATGACTCCAACCACCTCTTCTTGCCATCCAGCTTAGGACAAGATAAACCATTCTCTTCAGCTACTTATATCCCACTGACAAGAGAAACTAAATAACTTGCACAGACATCTAGATTTCTAGGCAGGTGAGATGAATCTCAGCCTGCCTGTCCATTCGCAATGGATGTAACTTGTGCAGTTTCCCCAAATAATACGATGTCATGCTTGGATTTGCATCTCCAAGCATAAGGTTTATATAGTAAAATGCAAAAGGGGGGCTTTGAAGAAATAATTTCAAAAGAGCTTTAAAGAGTTTGAATTACTTTTTCTGCCACTAACTTCCCTTGATTTCCCACCAAGACCCATGAAACTTGAAAAGGCTGCCTATCTCTTCTGCATGCTTAATATATTCCTCTCCCCTCCAAAGCATCTGTATCATACTCAAAGAGAAATGTGTTTTTATAAACAACTCAGCAGTCAGCAGGAGGTGAGATGATAGCTAGCTAGTGAGGCTCCAGTTAAAGACAAGATATTCCAGCATTACAGAAGATGGAGTCAGATAAGACGAACTGCAGGAGGGTTTTGATTTTTATCTTAATAATTCTCTGTCCCTACATGGCTTTGAGTAAAACACCATAAGAAAAAGGAAAGAAAAAACTGCAGTGTAAGACAAGAACTTTTTTTTTCAGTACTCTCTTTGTGGGAAGAGTCTGATCCAGAAGCTGTTATAGTTTGATCTGCTGGCCATCAGAAGATATTGAGATGGGGTAATGAACAATTGATACCTGCCGCCTTTGTTAGATTTGTTTTCCAATCTGTCATGCTAATAATACTACAAAAAATAAAATCAAGATGCAGAGTTGCCTTCTTTACTGCAATCACATAAGTGATCTTTAAAGCAAAAGCTGGCTGGCAGTTAGTATGTCTTTCATACTCACAGTATTCTCAGCCTGAAAGAAGAAGCCAGAAAACAAATGTTGAAAAGGATAACTTGGGGACAGCTTCAAAGACTGTGTTCTTTTCCAATTCATGCCATGCAATTTACATATTTATTTAAACTCTGTGTGCGTGTGTGTGTATCCCATGAAACATTTGGAATGCTTCAACCTATTGGTGAAATATTTATTCTTTCATATTTACATAGTTCCCCATTAACAGCCATAGAAATAGCCTATGTCAAACTGCTACCCAAAAAGGTTGACTGGACAGTTTTCTGACACTCTTGACGTTCAACATTCGTACATCTCTTTCGTGTCCTCTAAAAGCATTCCGGTCCCAGATTTTAATGCTGTGTAAACCTAAACCTAAGCCTAAAAAACCCGCTAAGAAATAATAAGTGTGTCAGTAATTTTTACTGCATTTTTAAAACATCCATTTACTCCATTTTTGCTACATTTGTAATATAGCTCACAACCAGCCATGTCTCTTCTACTGTAGCTACACCATTGCTTTTGACAAAAAACTTCACAATTTCAAGTCATAATTAAAAACAAAAGCCTAAAAATGGGAAAGAATAAAGTGTGCATTTTGTTTTAAAATGGACATCTGAATAGAGTCAGGAAATCCCTCATAAGGACTAAGGAAGAGGTGGTGTGTTACGGTATTCTAACCATTATTCCTCTCCGGTCTTCTACAGACATTTCTCAGGGGACTTCTGGGGACTTTTACTGACACAAATGTCACTGCAAACAAGAGAAAAGCAAATGCTATTTTTCTTCAAACAACTTTTTTCTTCAAAGCTGTAACTTTGACTTCAGCACTTTACCAAGATGAACAGCTTCATTACTGATAAAAACGGTGGTGGTTTTTTGGGTGGGAAAGAAATGCGAATGGAGATATAACAAACATCAAGCCAGTTTAGCCACTCAGTTTTAATCCTATTATATTTCCCACTCATCCTCCTTTGCTGCAAGATAACATTTTCTAATAAAAATAATCCAAGCTGTAATTTTGTCTGTCATAGTGGGGATAACACAAGGTTTCTGCCCTACTTAAATGGCACTCAACCCCTATATCAAAAAAGCAGGTGGGACTTTGGTGGTGTAAAGTCTTGTGCTGCAACATTTGCTTCCACCCTACAAGAGATTAAGTGACCAGAACAGAATTATGTGCTAACAAGTAAATGGTTGTAAGTGGAAGGTGCAAACTTCAACTGTTGGAAGTGGAAGATGCCAACTGTCAGTCTCATCTCTGTGCCTGGTAAGATGATGGAGAAGATCCTGCTTGAAACCACATTAAGGCACATGGATAACAAGGAGGTGACCGGGGACAGCCAACATGGCTTCACCAAGGGCAAATCACGCCTGACCAACTTGGTATCCTTCTATGATGGGATTACAGCGTTAGCGGGCAAAGGGCAGGCAACTGGCATCAACTACCTGGACTTGTACAAGGCATTTGACACTGTCCTGCACGATGTCCTTGTCTCTAAATTGGAAGGACATGGATTTGACATATGGACCACTCTTTGAATTAGGAACTGGCTTGATGGACGCACTCAAAGAGTTGCAGTCAATGTCTCGATGGTCCAGGTGGAGACCAGTGATGAGTGATGTGCCTCAGGGGTCAGTACTGGGGTCGGTGCAGTTTAATATCTTTGTCGGCGATATGGACAGTGGGACCGAGTGCACCCTCAGCAAGTTTGCTAACAACACCAAGCTTTGTGGTGTGGTTGACATGCAGGAGGGAAGGGATGCCATTCAGAAGGACCTTGACAGGCTGGAGAGGTGGGCCTGCGTGAACTGCATGAAATTCAACAAGGCCAAGTGCAAGGTCCTGCACATGGGTCGGGGTAATCCCAAACACAAGCACAGGCTGGGAGGAGACTGGCTCAAGAGCAGCCCTGAGGAGAAGGACTTGGGGGTACTGATGGATGAGAAGCTCATCATGAGCCAGCAATGTGCGCTTGCAGCCCAGAAAGCCAACCCTATCCTGGGCTGCATCAAGAGAAGCGTGACCAGCAGGTCGAGAGAGGTGATTCTGCCCTTTTACTCCGCTCTCAGACTCCACCTGGAGTCCAGTGTCCAGCTCTGGAGCCCTCAACATAAGTAGGACCTGGATGTGCTGGAGCGGCTCCAGAGGAGGGCCACGAAGATGATTCGAGGGCTGGAGCACCTCTCCTATGAGGACAGGCTGAGGGAGTTGGGGCTGTTCAGCCTGGAGAAGAGAAGGCTCTGGGGTGGCCTTCTAGCAGCCTTCCAGTACCTGAAGGGGGCCCACAGGAAGGATGGAGAGGGACTTTTCACAAGGGTGTGAGGTGATAGGACAAGGGGGAACGGTTGTAAACCAAAAGAGGGCAGATTTAGATTAGATATTAGGAAGAAGTTCTTCACCATGAGGGTGGTGAAACACTGGAGCCAGGTTGCCCAGAGAAGCTGTGTCTGCACCCTGCCTGGCAGTGTTCAAGGCCAGGTTGAATGGAGCTCTGAGCAACCTGGTCTAGTGGAAGATGTCCCTGCTCATGGCAGGGGGGTTGGAACCAGATGATCTTTA
>Ga0065711_1044690_pt1 | contig 13941 bp, 9 predicted proteins | sample Hoacrofraction12_FD_59098 | JGI IMG/M metagenome (GOLD analysis project Ga0065711, IMG submission 59098) | Hoatzin crop microbial communities from Cojedes, Venezuela - Epithelial fraction 12 v2 (version 2) | ecosystem: Host-associated > Birds > Digestive system > Esophagus > Crop | place...
GAGCGGCGGCTGCGGTCCGGGGCAGAGGCGCCGGGCGGGCAGGGCAGGGCAGGGGCCCCGCTCCCGGCCACTAATCCGCTCAGCATCGCTCCGGCGGGCCGGGCCGGCTTAGGGCGCGCTGCCGGGGGGGAGCGGGGGGGAACCGGGGTCTTACTTAAGGTGAATAACTCGTTAGATGGCGTACGGCAGCTTGGACAGCCGGCCAGCTGCGGAGGTGCCCGGCACAGAGCTTCTACGGACGGCACCTGGAGGTTAAATTGAGGGGAGTAACGCACGCATAAAGCGAGCTCCCGCTCTGAAACCTTCTTCCCTTTCAAACGCCACGGGTTAGCACTGTTCTCGGTGGGGGAAAGCCTTTGGGCCGACAAAACAGGTTCTTTGGTTGCTTCAGCAGCGCTTTGCATGTATGCGATGTGCTTCAGCAGGAGAACGTCCGAGGCCCGAGTCCCTGCCTGCCCGGCGGGAGAGAAACGAGCCAGTTTCTGCATGAGGCGAGGCAGAGCACGACACACGCTTTTTCGTCAAAAGAAGGGATGGACGGAAAGTAAAACGTAACTGAGAGTGAAGGGGCCCGAGTAGTTGGTGTTCCCAGGCCTTCAGGAAAACGCCGTGCGAGCCAGGCGTCATGGGGGATGCAAAGCCCAGCGGCTTCTGGCTGATCCCTGAACTGGTGGGGTTAGCCCAGCGCCTAGCAGAAGGGTATCTGCAGTCAGAATTAGTAATAAATAGCTCCCTGATTGACTGCTTCTGCAAAGAAGCTAAACTGGGAAGAAAGGAGATTAAATCATTCCCTCACCTCCAGACACCTCTGAGCTCACAGCTGACGTGTATTAGCAGCCCGCGTTCATGCTGATGCTGCCAGTCTTTGCTTATTTCTTCGTGTAAAGAAAGGCCCTTGCTCTTATCCTGCTCCACGTGTCTGTTCCCAAATCAAATGCTCCCAAGCTGGCTTTACCTGCTGCATGACAGCTCCATAGGATTAACTTTTTACTCTTTTTGCTGATTTATTTGTGAAGTATTTGCATTCACAAAGTTGAAGGGCTCTGTTCAGTTAACTTTTTGTTTCCTACTCAGCTAGTGTGGCCGATCATCTGCTCCACAGCATGTTATTTCTTAAAGCAGCACTTGTATTTTGGAAGAACTCCATTTTTCCTTGAGACCCTGCAGCTGGCGGGGAGCATTTGTGTTATTCTCAGCCTGAACTCATCATAAAAGCTCAGGAAGACATTTGCCTCTAGTAACTCTGAAAAGCAGAAAAATGAAAAAACTAATTCTAACTAGAAGGAAACAAAATTTTTTTGAGGGTTGAAGATTCAGTTCATCTATAAGAACTGATTCATCAGATATACTTCCTTTGTTTCTGTTGCAAGAATAAAGATTTACTTTATTAACCACATTGGGTGGTTTTTTTATTTGTATGAAATACGTTAACAAGCATGCAGGCAACAGTAACTTTGAATATTGCAAAAAAATCCAAACCCCAAACCAAAAACCGAACCCAACCTGACAAACACTAATTCTAATTAGGGGGAAACGACAGCTATTTCAATATAAGAAAAAATGTTTGATTCTGAAAAGTCATGCTTTTTTTATCCTCTGTTTAGAGTTTGACTTACTGTCTTCCTAATGAAGAAGAAATGAATCTGTTTGCTCCCACAGCTGAGTGGTTCTGCGGGGACCTTGGAGATGAAAATGGTTTTCTTTCACCCGAGCTTGCTGCTTTCGTCCTTTCTCGCATTGTGCTATATTGCTTGAGCTTTCAAAGCAAGGTGTCAGGCTAGTACAGAGCAGACACCATGCTTCCCACTGAATTTTTCACTTTTGCAAGTGCTGTTGAGATTGTACTTCAAATTATTTAACCCCTGTGCAGCTTGACAATAAACTGCCACAGAAAGGTGCAGCTAATTGGACTTAAACTGTTATATGGTTCCTTAGGACGCTGCTGCGGCCGTTTGTTTTGTCAGCATAGGGGCTCCCACCAAGGCAAGTCTGCTTGGGCACGGTTATGGATTTAAAACAGATTATGCCTGGTTTCTCGGTTCTTTCAGTGACACAGCTTGTACGTGGCAAACAGGGTTTCTTGTCATTTGTACTTCAGTGTACAAATCAGAAAAATATGAAGAAAGGCCATAGAATAAATCTGCAATTGCTTTCCAATTACCAAAAAAAGACATTTTCATGGCGTTTGTAAGAGGACAGCCTCAAACCTTCCATCTAGAAAAGATACCAGTTAACATCACTGAAGTTAAATGCTGGTATTTATAAACTTGGTAATAAACGTGAAGAAATAAACATTGCCATCTTAAAGCAAATAGCCCAGAATTATTAGTCATTATCAGAAGCAGCGTCTCATCAAAATTTATTGCCAGGAATTAACAAGGCAGGAAATTAACATATTCAGAGCAGATCCCACCTGTCCCTTCGCGGGCAGAGCTTCCCTCGAAGAAATCAATTTTGGGAATGACTGTAGCATCAGGCATCCCCAATTTGCCTCATTAAGGTTTGCAAACCATTTCATTTATAACCAGTTCTTAGACTGAGATTTAATGAGATTCGTGTGCAATAGTAATATCAGTATGAAGATTCAGTGAGTGTAAAGTGTCCTTCTCATATTTGATAATTTAACCTAAGGAAAAAATTCACAACATACTGAAAGTTATCACCAGTATTCTTATAAATTAAATCTAGTCAGAACAAAAGCATTGGTTTCCATAATAAAATAAAATAAGAGTTATTTTGTTTTGATTGCTTACATTGTTTAGGTATCTGAAATTTCTGGTCAATAAGAAGCCTGTTTATATTTTTACCCATCTGACACCTGTGCACTCACTTCTGAAATTCTGAGGGTATTTCTCTCTTCCTCAGTTTATCTGCCTGTAAAAATCTACCAGATGGGAATCTGAGGCTTAGTTGGCGTTTGTTGGTAAGCATTTTACTCTGTTTATGTACCTTCCCTGTTTATGTACCTTCCCTGTGTATGCCCCCTCCCTGGAAGTGTTCAAGGCCAGGCTGGATGGGGCTGTGAGCAACCTGGTCTAGTGGAAGGTGTCCCTGCCTGTAGCAGGAGAGTTAGAACTAGAGGATTTTAAGGTCCCTTCCAACCCAAACCACTCTACGATGCTATGATTCCCACAAACTGGCAACTTAAGCCATTTCAATAGACTCTTGGTTGCACACCAGATACGTTTTTCTGCAGCCATTTGCTTCCTCACCCGTTGCTTCGTAGGTTTGTGCTGGGAGCACATGAAAGGATAGAGCAGCGTATCGTTACCTGGCACCACAAGCAGCTGTAGCAATACCACGCTGTTAAACATAAGAGCCATCTTGCTTTCTTCCTTCCTTCCTCTGCTGAATGGCTTATAAAAGCTGGTTTTTTGAGATGTGTAGAAGATATTTCTGTGGGCTCTGGGCCGCTCTTTGGCACTTCCACCAGAGCTGCCAAAGGGGGTATTCAGAGCACGAAGTGACCTCCCTTGAGCAATCTGCCAGTCTTCACAGATGGGAGAGGAGCTGAAGCCTCCAAAAGGCCAACGCAGCGAATGGGTTTGGTGGCATGACCTCAGCCAGCGTCACCCCAAGGCTAACTGGGACTGTGCCATGGGGGTGTCCGTGGAGGAAATGTGGGCATTGAGGGAAACAAGGAGCTAAAAGAGATGGGGGTATTGCTTTTTACTGAAAGCACCTTTTTGATTTTTGGAGGCAGACTGGTTGCAATTTGTGCTTTCAGCATTACTGCCTCCAAGCTTTGCATTGGTCCCCAAAACAGACTGGTCACAGCTTCAAAAACTGTCTGCTTGATGTTAGTCCCAATAGAATATTGATGCATGGAGGAAGCAAACTGGTTCCTGGAGTTGATGAGTTCTTAGCAGGGCTGGCAGAAGACTAATAAATCCAACCCCATGTTTATTATGCCAAACAGTGTAATTTTTATTTAGGTGCTTTGCTAGGGCTGTAGCAGGATTGTAAATAGGCTAGCTGCTGTGAGGTGTAAGAGTGCAAATAAGCTAGTCAAAAGACATCAGGTGATGTACAGTGCTTGAGTGTTACTGTTGGTGAGGTAGGTGTGAAGAAGACGTTCAAGGTAAAGATTAAGAATTAAGTTAAAGAGAAGGCTGAGGAAACGTTTCCCATCAATTAGAAAGAGACAAAGAGAGACAGCGTTTGTTTTCATATTTACCTGATCAGAGGGGTAGCTGGGGAGAGCCTTTACAAATGAACAGATTCAGCAGAACTTGCCAAGACCACCCCACTTACAAAGTACTTTGGAATGAGCAGGGCGGGAGCCTCAGTTTTCCTAAGCTCTAGCCAAGATTTGATGTAAAATCCAGCTTGATTTGAGAAGCAACATCTGCTAAGGAGCTATGGGTGGAAGTTGCAATATCTTTCCTAGAAACCAGAGGCTTGAGCTGAATGATGAGAGTGAAGCCAGAGAATAAGAAATCTCAGCAATCATCTTGCTAAATGGTAGTGTTTTCTCACATGCTGGTATTCTCCAGCTGGTGCTCAGTCAGATTAAATGCTATTTAAAGTCCCTGTAATACCAGCCCATTGGTGCCCCTGTTCAGCGAATATGCCAAAGGGATATAGGTGTAAAAATTTGATACTAGTTCTTGTAATTTCATTTGCTAGCTATGAATGAAAATAATTGGTGTTCTGCTTTTAACATGTAATGCATGACAGTATTAACATGTAATACATAACAGTATGTTGTTTCTACTTGAAATCAAAAGCGTGGCCTATTCTGGAAAAACATCATTTCCTCAAGGACCAGTATGGGGTCTAGCAGATCTCAGCTTAGCTTGGAGTCACAGCTCGCCAGCCCTGCCAGCACTGAGCTCCCTGAGGAAAGCAGCGGTTAGTAGCAGGTAGGTTTCTCAGGATAAATTGTGCTTGTCCTGAGCAGGCAGGGCAGCTTCCTGGCAGCGAGGAGCACCTGCACCTACCTCCTCTGCACTGGTTACTGGGGCTCAGCTTTGCTGGAGGAAGTATGGGAGACACTTAATTAACTCTTTTTGGATTATTTCCTCGGGACTATAAAGAAATAACTGTTGTAGCATCGGTAAGGCACATCAAATATGCTAATGTTGTGCTTTTATGTGCTGTTTCAATGTTTTTGAAGGCTGAAAGTGGAGGAGCAAGTGAAGAGAGGAGAGATGGATAGAGTTCCCATAGAGCTGCTTGTTTCAAACACATGCTACGGTAGACTATGTTGATGGTGAAGGCTTCTCAGTAGTTCTGCAGCATGGAACTTCTGTTTTCGCATTTCTCTTAGGTTTTGTCTTAGGGAATTATTCAGGAGAAAACCAATGAAAATTTACTGTTATTCTTCAGATGTTGTTTTCTTAAAATACTGAGGGAAAACAGAAGTTTGCATAAAATCTTTGTCTGAGGCTCTGCCATCTATGGAGAGTGGATTACAGAAATCTCCACTTCAAAATACTTCTTTTTTCTTTTTACTTTGCATATTATTTCTTAAAATGGTACACATGCACATAATAGCATGGAAACATTCACTGTTTGAAATGTCAATGGCTGTCTTTTTTGTTGGATGAAGGCTAACAAAGATTGAGAGTAGGAAAGAAAAATGTTTCTCAAACGATCAGTTTAATTTTCTTTTCCTGTATTGTGATATCTTTTACCAAAAGAACACAATACTAGAAATTAATACATGTATAAAAATGATTAGGGAAAAAATCCCACATATATTCCATTACTAGATTATAATTATTAGATCATCAGGTTTTTCAACTGGATTAGTGTGTATGAGAATTTATTTGTGAACAGTTATTTTATTTTTGAACTCTAGTGTAGCAGAGGACTCCTCACATACACATGTGAAAACATGTCACTCAGGTATCTAAAATACATAAGTAATGTTATCTTTACAACAAAATCTTTTGTTCCTCCCTAAAGGAATTTTTGTTCACATACAAGGAATAAACCATGCATTTGCTTCATATTTTCCTAAAATTATTCCTCTTCCTTTATTGACAGATTATGCACCCAAAAATAGATTGGGTTGATAGTGGTATGAACAAGACTGCTGATGCTATTCCATACAGAGAAAAAGTGTGGCACGTCTACCCTTGCACTTCTGAATCTTAAGATCAGTTCACTCCTCTGCTACAGACTCCCTGCACGACTGTGGGGGCTTTGAGCCTTTCCATCCCTGAGTTTTTGCTCCTGAGTGACAGTAATAGTACATCTCTCAGCCCCTGGGATGTTTGGGACCTAAGGACATTACAGTTTTGTAGAGGTGAACCTGCACCTGTGTTTGACTTCAGGCCGTGGAGTACCACAGATATGTGTCCATCTATCCTTACTGTTGCCCCGCATCAGTAAACTGTAAAGAAGTCAGTGCTGAATCCATCCCAATTCTAATTTTTCTGGCAAACCCCAGAGAAAGCTTTAATATGTGACCCAGTTTCTATATACAAAATATTATGCTTTTAATCCTCTTTCTGTTTCAGTTTTGTCTAATTGAAACTGGGGGTTGGACACTGCTGTCTAATGCAATCCAGTACTGGAGAAACATTGATACAAAAGCAGAAACAGAAATAATTTCACAAAGTAAAGAAATCAAGGGGAAAGTCTAGAAGTTTTGCTGACATAATTTGTTCTTAAATAGCATCTCATTTTATTTTCCACCCTCCTGTGGAAATTTGGAGTGATTTAGAGTATAACTTGCATCGAGTGGCATGTTTCAGCAAAGCATCTCGGCTCGTGCTGTAAAGGTAAATATCATGCTCATTTTGTAGGTGCTGGAATTGAATTAGAGACTATTTAAATGCAGCAGAGCATTGTGAAATAGAACTTCCAACACACAGGTGTCTTATTTTGGTACCGCTCAAATACTTTAAATGACTCATGGTTTAAATGGCTTGTCCAAATCGGTGTAGCCAGGCAGGTGGGGAATAGGGTATGGCTCCTCACTGACACCGTTAGAGAAATCCATCTGAAATGGATTTCTCACACATGATTTGTCACATCTTTCTTTTATACATGGTGTAGCTCCATCAAGGGCTACGAGCGGTCATCTTGGAACTATTTCTCTTTTCAGAACATAATGAATGCTGGCCAGCAAACATTGTAAATGGCATTTTGACACACAGTTATTGTATTCAGTATAACAGATTTTTCTCTGACTGTTTCTTCTATGTTCTTAAATGTAAACCAGGACACTCAGAAATAAAGTGGTGTCCAGCAAGGCCACGTGGATACAAGACCACTTTGTTGCTTCAGTACAGGATTTCAGAGTTTGCATTTGTTTGTACAGTATGAAAATAAGGACACACCATACTTGGAAATGTGATTCCTTGTATGTGCAAGGAATCATGCCCAGAGGATTTCTTGTTTTTCCTCTCCCACCTCGTCCTAAGGTAATTGGTCTTCATGGTGTTACCTGGCGTTTCACCAGAGTAAGCAATCATACGATTAACTAGAGGCTTGTACTGAAAGACAAATATGCTTAAATATTCTGGAAAGGCTTTATGCGTGCATTTAAGCGATTTAGAGAATTGCTGCCCTGATAAAGATATGTGTGGTTTGGAAACATTTTAGAAACACATAGAATAACTGGGGGGGGGGCTATTATTATTTTCATATTGTGCACATTATCTATTAGTTTTCTTTGTCTCTAACAGGATCATACTCATTTTCATCTTTTCAGAAATGCGATGCTTTTCAAGGAGATTATTTATTTGATGTTTTCCTGAAATCATTTCAATTGCCATGCTGCCAGGTTAAAATAAATAGATGCTCGTCTCATTTAATGGTTCCCTTGTTTCTTGGTGTTTTCGTAACGCAGTTTTCACAAATCACAAACATTATGGAACTTATCCCAGGAGATGCCCAAGTGAAAGCAGATTATCTGTAAAGCACACCTCTTTAGAAACCATACCTCCCATGTGATCATTGTTGAAGCAATTTTAAATATCTTACTCTGTTGCATCTTTTTCTTTATTGGAATTCTTCCACTTAAGAAAATATATGTACATTAATTTGCGACAGAAGAAGTTATGGGGGTAAATAGATAACACTGACTACACTTTTGTGGTAAATTCTATGCAGTTCCGTTGGTTTCAGTTCTGTTACTATGTATACTCTCCTTTATGGAGATGGTGTATTAAAATGAAGAGCTGTCACTTTTCAAAGCATATTATGCCATAAAGGGCACACATGGAAGGTGTTTCTGGCCCCCTGTACAGAGCTAGTCAACAAGTAATACGAAATGAAGATTGCAATGTCTCCTTCCTGCACTGCTCCCATTGCCTGCACTTTCTTTACAACTCCAAATAAAGTCTGTTACTGATTCAGTAAAGGAAATGCTTCGTGCAGTTGTATGTTCTTTGGAAACACCCTATGAGCCTAGTGTGATTTCCTTTTGATTGCTTCTTACGTATCCAGCAAGAAGAAAGTCTTTAACTTCGTCTGTAAGAAGGCAGAATCGAGGGATGAAATTTCCATAGTCAATCTGCTTCAGAAGCAGCAATTAATAATCAGAAGACACTGAGATAGGTAAATACTGTTATCTCTGCTTTTCAGTTGGTGAAACTGAAATAAAGAGGTCAAGGTCAACGTCTTGAATTTAAAATCTATGGTTGGACTTCGACAGCTAAATTAGTGACATAAATTGCAAACTTCTGAGACCTGTAAAATCAAAAGGACTGCACATTATTGGGAATCCTTGAAATCTGAATGCTTATTTATATGCTACAAGTGTTGTAACCATTTAAATGTTCCTGCTTTAATGATTAGGGCAATGTTAGGTCACGGTCAAAGATACCCTGAATCTCTTCAGGTTTTGGAGTTTTGTCTTAAGTTCAGCAGTAGATATTTGCATTTAAATTACCCCACTCTACTTACTTGCACTAGTGTAGTACAAGATCCTAGGAGGAAATTTTCCTTAAATATCTTAGTTGCCCTTAAAGTTAACTTGTATTTAGATTCCTTTGGTTTCCTTCACTGCAGTCTGTCTCACATTGATGAAGGAACTTGCACACTAAGTGAAGAAAAATGTATCATCTACTCTGTGGGTGGTTGGGGGAAAGATGAAAACAGACGCTTTCCTGATGAAGAGAGAAGAGGAAAGAAAGAGCATCTTGCTTTCCCAGAGAACGGTAGCCGGGAAGGTTCAGGGCCAGACAGCGCAGCTCTCTAGAAGAGGGTTTGCAGTTGATTCTTTTCTGCACCCGTGCAGTCCTGTTTGAAAGGGAGTCCAAGGTATGGTGACAAGTAGCGATGCAGACCAGGAGCAGCATGACTGGCGTGTTCTCTTCGCTAATGGGTAATTTGTTAATGGAGTGCTGGCCAGATGGCACCCCAAGTGCATCACATGAGTGCATGGATTTTATAGGACTCTTAAAAGTTGGGGGGTGTAACTGTGAAACTTGAATGTTTTGGAGTGATTGGCCCCTTTAATCCTTTTCTCTCACATTAAGGCATGTGGCCAAACAGAAGTTTTTCCATTTTCAGCAGACATGACACAGAAAATATAGTTATGCTGCCTAATCTAGTAATCAGTGGTGGAAGAAGACGGGCGTTTCCTTTATCTTCTCTCTGCATTCTCATGACCCGACTCCCCGTTGTGCTGCACATTTCTCTTGCCCTGGCAGAGAAGCGAGAGTCAGGTCAGGTGTCTCCTTTCTGGTTACTGTCTGGAGTGGCATGTCCTGCCTGGAGGCACTGAGCATCCTGATCGTGTTCTGCCCCACATGTGGCCAGTCGATGAGGGGGAACATGAGCTGGGAGCTGCTGCTGAGAGGGGTGACAACTCTCCCATCGGAAGTCTGGAGACAGTATTTTGGGAGTCCAGGAAAGGTACATGCTTTGCCTTAATTGTGAATGCAGCTTGTTATATTACTCGTAAATGTTTCATTACACCAGTTAGCATATTAGCATTACAAGCAACATAGCGAAGCATAATTGGTGCAAGGACTCAGTGTGAACTAATTGATCTGGAAAAATGCCCTTTCAGAATGCGAACAGGAAAAATAAACCTTGACATTTCCTAGAAATTTTCAGGAGAGATTTTATATACAAAATAGTAAGAGAGAACTGGGAACTTGCTAGCAAGCTGATTTAATTTTTTTGTTGTTTGGTTTATAAAAATGGCATCTTGCTTATCACCTAGCAATGAGATTTACCAGCAGGGACATGTATACTGAGCTGTGTTTGATTGCAAACTCTGCTGAAAATGTTGTTTCAGGAATAATAGGACACAACATATTTAAAAAAGAAAGATTGTTGCTAATCGATGTTGTAAATAACTTCAAATAAGGTTACTGAGACAGGGAAACCCCTTCTAGCTGTAACAAAATTGTCAGCACTGCTGAAAGATTTTGCATCGTGCTGTGCTGTGCTATGTGGCGTGCTCTTAAGTTAAACCACAAGCGATAGGTTTTTGCCGATCAGAAATAGTGACGTGGCCTTCAACTAAAAAAGCTCTTCTGCTGCGTCTCTCTTTTATTCTTAGCTGAATTAAAAATACCTTTTTCAATACTGGAAAAACAGAGATCCAGCATTTAGCTTTACAAATTCGCCTTTTGCTTACCCTTATTAAACCTAACTCTGGAACTGTACTACCTATAGAACTTTCCTTATGTTAGAACCAAAAGCATCTCGTGTTTCTGTAAAAAAAAAGTTTTTTTTAGAATGATGGTTGTGAAAAATAATGAAATGCCCTTTACATAGCTAAGAAATACTGACATTTAAACAAGGACTTGCTACAGCAATCTTGGTGAGATTCAATCGTTTTTATGTGCGCGAAGCACCACTGTCTTTCTGTGGGGACAATCCTTTGCTGGTGACATTGGGACAACTTCTGTGGCAAGGCGCAACAGTGTAAAATGGTCGCAGTCTTTGATAACAGGTATATCTTTGGTCATATGCATGTTTTTAGCAGGTGTCACTGGTCTTATACCACACGAGACATTCCTAAATATTTGAATGGCACAGTCAGAAGGCTCCTGACACTCACAAAGTGAGCAGAGTGAGTGGGCTTTCCCAGTTATTTCACAGCCAGAAGAGTGAGGAGCGAGGTGAGCACAGTCCCTTAGGGGATGGGGAGGACGGCTGGGGGTTCACCTGGGTGAGGGGGACTGAGAGGAGGCGAATGGGTTGTGCACCAGGGGGAGAGCCACCTCACCTGGCTTGCCTGGGAGCAGGTCACATCCTCCTTCTCTCCCAGAGTGACAGCAGTAGGTGTTTACTGGGGTTCAGGGTTCCTTCTAGCAGCACCCTCCATGTAGTTCACCCCAGCTGTGTTTATCTCCACCTAGTAAATCCCTTAGCAGGTAAGAAAATGAATTAATAACACTCTAAAACACGTCAGAATTGCAAGAGATGCAGAGCTGAGTGCTGTGAGAGCCAAGTTCAGTTCACACATAATTTCCCCGTTTAAATGTTTTGGAGGGAATCGTTTTGGGCTGCGTACACCAAGTGCACTGGCACAAGTGCTGCGGTAGGTCGTGTTTCTCTTTCTGCGTGATGGTGTGCTGGCTCAGCACAGATGGTGCAACCCCTCGTCAACCAGACACCCGGTTCCGTGCCATGGGTGGGTTTGCTTCCTCCAAGGGTGGAGGAAGAGCGGGTGGGGTGGGCCGAGTAAGAAGATCTCCCCAGCCCGGCACCACAGCTCAAAACCACACCAGGCAGGGGCTAGTCAGCAGGGTACATCTGGCCTGCCAGCAGGGATTTGAGACAAAATGAGTTTTAACCTTCCGTTAAGTCCATCAATAACCTGCTTTCTACATTACAGAATTTGAGCTAATTAAAAATGCGGAGCAGGGTATATTTCTCTGGTGGTGCTCTCATGGTCTGGTTGGGAAGCAAGGCATGGTACCAGCAAAGGTTCCTCATTCCTCTGCAGACCATGAGGAGGAGTGCCTGCTGCATGTCAATACCAATAACATCCCTAGGTTGGAGACTCTGAAATCAAGGTTGCCTCCCAGGTCCACGTGGCCAGGGAGGCTGCTGACACAACTGGAGTGTTCCAGCAGAGGTTTTAGTGAAGGCTGATGGTGAAAGACATGTTAATGAGCTTTGGAAAGCTTTGAGGTCCACTGGTAGTAACCTTTGAGAACAACATACATACTAGTGGGAAAACTCCCTGTGAACAATAGGAGTGTCCTGTGAAACCAGCTGTCTCGGTTTCCATTGGACTCTCATGATGTTCCCATTTTTCGCTCAAAGTCAGAGCTGCTGAAATCACCTGCTTATCTGGAAATCACGTTTCAAAACTAGAAAGGTGAGTAACAGGAACAAGAAGTATGCTGTTTTAAATACCTGATGATTCTGAAGATAATCTGGTGATTTATGTTGCTGAGTACAGGACCTTTGAAAGCTTGAGTGTGGCAGTCCTTGATATCTGTGAGTCCACTGCGACACATTTCCTACAAAACGATGCACAAATTGGGAGTAGTCCCAGATTCGTGCCCTGTCTGAGCTAATTCTGCTGCAATCTGGGGTACAGAGCCCACTTTCCCAATGTTTGCTGATGCTTACAGTGTGACAGCATCTCAACAATTTCACAGGTTAGTTATTAATTAGTAAAAAACTCTGCATAATTTGCAATTTAGCAGTCAGGAATCAGTGGTTTGGAAGTACACCTGGCTGACGGTTCTGGTGAGGAATAGATATTTATGAGTTAGTAGTACAACGGGCACTCCCACACTGTATTGCCCCATTATTCTTCTATACAGGCAGAATAATCTTTCAGAAATTATAGGCAGTCCAACGTCTATGACCCAACAAGTTCTTGCCTACTTTTCTGTGTCCACCCTTAATTTCAATTCCTGTATTGCAAGCTTTTCACGTGTGGCCCAAGGACATAATGAAGGGATTTCTTACGACCAGCCTTTCATTACCGGGGAGCAGGTTTCGCTACCTATTGATCTGTGCCAAACCTTAAAAGAGAAGTTTCTGCAGTTTGTGATCAATATCAAGTCTTCCAAAACAGAGATTCAGCCTCTTGGGTCCTGATGTAATTAAGGCAGCATAACACTTTCCTGTTCTGTTACTTAAAAACTCATTGGTTTGAATGCTCAGGCAAAACTCCTTAGGCTTTAGGAAGGTTGCTTTTACGACTTATGGGGTTTTTTAATCCTAATTTGGTTTGCTACTTTCAAGAATGGAAGAAAACAAAGGACAAGTGTGCTGCTCTGGCATGTTAAAAAAAACCCTGATGTCCTCTTTGCAAGTTGACTTTCCATAAATATTTTGATGACTTCTTCTTCCCAGCAGTGTTGCCTTTCAGCAACTTTGAACCAAGCTGCCTAGTGATCACCAGCTGTGTGTTCCTGGTTTTCAGAGGATCTTGATTCTTTCTTTTCAAAGTCCTTGATCCGTTTTTCAGAAATACTGAAATATATTGCCTACAATAACATATTAGCATAAATTTCTTTTTTTAGGAGGTGGTCAGGCATTGGAACAGGCTGCCCAAGGAGGTAGTGAAGTCACCATCCCTGGAGGTGTTCAAAAAATGTGTAGATGTGGCACTTCAGGACATGGTTTATTGGGAATGGTGCTGTTGGGTGGATGGTTGGAGTTGATGATCTTAGAGGTCTTTTCCAACCTATGATTCTATGAATCTATACCTATGCTAAAGAGAGAGAGCACATCCTTTAAAATTCTTAAGGGAAAGATGAAGGTAATTAGGAATGTGTGTTAAGTATCTAAATACATTTAAACTGTTTGCCTTATAATTCGAGACAGCCAGCATGGCTTCACCAAGGGCAAGTCCTGCCTCACCAACCTAGTGGCTTTCTATGACGGTGTAACAACAAGAGTGGACAAGGGAAAACCAACGGACGTCATCTATCTGGAGTTTTGTAAAGCCTTTGACATGGTCCCCCACAACATCCTTCTCTCTAAATTGGAGAGCCATGGATTTGATGGGTGGACCGTTCGGTGGATAAGGAATTGGTTGGATGGTCGCAGCCG
>Ga0065711_1044691_pt1 | contig 13941 bp, 1 predicted proteins | sample Hoacrofraction12_FD_59098 | JGI IMG/M metagenome (GOLD analysis project Ga0065711, IMG submission 59098) | Hoatzin crop microbial communities from Cojedes, Venezuela - Epithelial fraction 12 v2 (version 2) | ecosystem: Host-associated > Birds > Digestive system > Esophagus > Crop | place...
CGGGCGGGCCGGCTGGGGGACCCGGGTCTGAGCGATGCAGGGGGGTGGCTCGGCTCTCTGTCACCGACCCCGCTGCCGGACGGGCTCGGGGCGGGGGCTGCGCAGAGCGGGCTCGGTTTTCACCTGGCGCCATCGCGGCAATGAGAACCCATCTGTGTCTTCCCCCCCCGCTTTCACGGCTGCGTTTCCATTGTGTGAAGGAGCCGGGAGAGGGGCCGGAGGGATGCCCCGGTGTTCGGCGTCCCCTGAGCGGGGCTGGCCCGGCCCGGTGCCGTGGGGCGGGAACGCTCGGAGCGGACCGGCCCGGCCTGGCCCTGGGGGTTGCGTTTCAACTCCATCGAACCGCTGCGAACCCCAGTCCCTTCCCTTCTCCCCCCCAAAGCGAGCGAAGGATGACTGAGCGGTGTACATCTCCTGCCCTTTGGCGTCCAGGTTCTTGCTCAGTAAATTCTGTGCTTTGTAAATTTTGGTATTTGGTTTATTTTGCAAGTTTGTGTTTGGGTTTTTTTGCTTTCCTTTTCAAGTCCTTCTATTGAGGCACTGATCTCTTCTACTAAGCTTGTGGGTGATGGATAAGGACTGAGTGTGTTCTGCTGCTCGGATGGGTAACTCGGCAGAGCTGCGAAAAAGAGAGTCAGGCTATTCTAACACAAAGAGAATGCTCCTCAAACTAAGGTCATACAGTGAGAATTCTGTTTTCTTTTGGGGTTTCTTTTTGAGACTGTAAATGCCAGGGCCAGCTAGTTAGACAGCTGCTTCTTTTCCTGCACGCGCTAGCTGAAAGTTCTGTTCTGCTTCAGCGTGTCTGAAGGAAACTTCTGGCTTCCCTGTATTTATTAGCTAGATAGCAAGTCCCCAAACACTGTCAAAGATGGCAGCTTGGAAGCACTCCCAGTAGCTGTCAGTAGAGGTAGACGGTTTTGTGGACTGGGCGTTAGCTGTGGGCTGAGGCTTTTGTGGTAGGCTCTTTGCCGGTGAGTCCTTATCGTAAGGATCTGGAGGCCCCCACTGAGTGTTGCTATATCACCGCTGGCCTAAAGCATCAGTAGGCTGAGGGTGGAAGAAAGACGATGATTTTTGCAGTACAGGACTATACAGCACAAACAGAAATTGTTTAGCTTGTTTGTTCCTGGAGGAGATCCATGAAGACTTTGGTGTGATTCAGATCAGTTAATCATGAGTAGTTCTTTCCCTTCTTGGCTCTGTGACTTTGTTTTAGTGTCTTCTGCAGGCTTAAAGGGGTAAGAAAAAAAAAGAAACAGAAAACCCCAAACCTATCATTAAGGCTGCTGCATCATGGTAGGAAGTTGCACCCAGTTATTCTTGAATTTAAATACTTTGCTCTAAGTTCCAGCCCCGGGACACAGTTCCTCCCAAGTCAGTGAGAAACATCATCTGAGGGCATAGTTAAAAGATAAGTAGCTGTGGTCTCTTGCCAAGAAAACCCACAAGCATATCTGGCACAACAGTTTCTACCCCTGCACCACAGACTGCTGCTTTCATACTTGCCAGAATTGTTCTGTGGACCTCTTCATGAAAAGGATCACCAGAATGACCTGAACTTTTAAAAGAGATAAAACTGGACTCGGGGGAGGGAGTGTGTGAGAAGCATTAGGCCAGGATTTTTTACTGCAGAAAACAAATTGCACAATGTTTTTCTTAACTCTGAAACAGTCTGTCATTATGAGGCAAGCTTCATGACTTGCAGTATTTTTTCTTTAAATAATACTGAAGCAGAATCATGGAGGTGGGATGAAACTCAGGTTTTGGATAAGCACTGGAACTGACAATGTGCTTGGCTTTCTGTTGCCTTCTTAGGGGACCAGCCCTCCAGACTAAAAGTATGGGAAGAGACCCTAATAATCTTGCTTCTGGAAAAAATAAAATAGCAAATAGACAGGCATTTCAAGCACAAGACTTTCTTTAAAAAGAGAAAAGTAGTCTTTAAAAAAGAGTTTTCAAAGGGCACAATGGAAAGAAAATGTTTTGGGACCATAATAGTTTTTATGGAAAAAAAAAAAAAATACTGTGCTTTATCTATACTACTAGTTATGACCTTGCAAGCTGAGTGCTGGAAATGGGAAAGTGAGATCATAACTCATGAGATGTTCATAAAGAAATAGAATGCTTTTTGAGGGAATGGGAATGCCGTTTTCCTTCTAAATTCTAGCCACAGCTGGTAAGAAGAATTTGCGGAAGGGTGCTTCTCACTGTCTGCCAGAACAGTTTCATTCTGAATGACGATTAGAAAAGCCCAGCACAGCCACTGATATCATTGTTTGCTATAGAAGTCTGAAAGTGTGCAGTGACTTTAATACTCTTAATTTCTTTTTTATGAAGCAGTTTGTAAATAAAAAAACAAATTTCTGAAGGCAGGAAACGTTCTTCAAGTTGCAGCCCTCCTTGTCAGGAGTGTCATTTGGTGCAAAAGGAGTGGGGTGGGATACTCTGAGGCCTTTTTAGGTGCATCTGGCTGCTGCTGCTTTCATCTAAGCCTGTTTAAAAATTTTTATAGGAAGGCTGCAGGTATCTTGCGTATACCTAACAATGCAGACGGGCGGGTTAGACAGCTTAATAATTCTTGGGTCTCGCTATGTTGTTGTGTGTCTCGTCTAAATTGGCAATTCTGGTGGTCATTGTTAGCTGAGAAATGTTTTTTTAAAAAGGGAGAATAACCAGAAAATCATTGCAAGTTGTATGTGGTCACTAAAGATCAGAGGTTCAAGGGGAAAGGAGAATGAGCTTTTTGCCTAACCCTGGAATATTTTGCTGCATGTGAAAAAAACATATGTGAGAAGCTTGTAGTCTTTCTATGCTGGCACTAGGCTGTCCGTATTGCTTCCTTTTGTTTGTGGTGAGGCTGGCAGGAGACGCTTGCTCCACAATTATTTCAGAGTGGAGTATGGTGGGAAGAATAGCTTGGAGTGATTTCTGCTTTACCTTACCTGTTTTTAAAACTTTTCAAATGCTCTAGAAGTCTTATTAGCGGATTGATAAAGCTGGCAAGCCATTGCGGGTGCTGGGAGTGCAAATGTGAGCGTTGGAAAGGGCATCAGTGAAGCTTCAGTGTTTCAAAGCAAACTTCAGAGCATCCAAATACGACTTGAGGCAAGGAAGCTATAGTGTGAGGCTATCTTGCAAGTACTTTTTTTTAATCTAACCATTTCCTACCAGTCTTAATCACCTCCAACTGTTATCAAAAATAACTGGTGACTGGCCTGCTTACTGATGGGTGTCTGCAGTGCAGATGCCTTCCAGCACCGTGCCCTTGGGCCTGTGTTCAAGGAAAAAAACAGGCGTGAATACCTCTAGGTTTGCTTTATTGACAACTCAGAGTTGGACCATCACCTCAGTGATCACCTGTCGCTTCCTTTAGTCCTTAATGTGGCACTGGGAAGTTCTTGGTGTGAACCCCATGGGCCTCCCCGGCCCGCAGTGGAGGGCGAGCCATAGCTGTGTTTGAGGAGCATGTTGTTGGGGGGTGACGGAAAGGGTGAGGTCTGCCTGTGTTTTTCTTTCATCTTCTTCCTCCTTCGTATTAAACAAGTCTTTCACTGGTGGAGTGGGCGGGTGATTAAGGACAGGTCTGTCTCACTGTTTTTCTTGCCCTTTCTTCCTTCTCCGCACTAAAAGGTGCGGTTTCACTGGTGAAGCAGCCTCTGGAAGAGGATCCTTCTGCTTTACGGTACTGGGCTTTCTGATAGGGGTGTCGCTTGGGGCAGCTGTCTGAAAAGCCGTGATCAGCACCCAGGACATGTGTCCTCCTGGTGTCAGCAGTGAGTCTTCCCATCATCTTCTCTGCTATGGCCAGAAATGACCTGAGTTGTCAATTAATGCATTATTCCAACAGACGGAAGGGAAAGAACGTTTACCTGTGGGGGTTTGAGTGCAGGTACACAACAGACAGCTGAAGAAAAAATGGGCAGAATGAAGTAGCATGGTCATCTAGGCAGCATAGGGATGGCAGAACTGGCGTGGAAATTGGGTTGGGTGAGCAAACCCCTTTTGGCACTTGGTCTCCCAAAAACTAAGGGAGCTAATTTTGCTCTTCTCTGACATACTGTAGGCAATTTCTGTTAAAGCAAGCCAATATTCCAGTTGTAGAACAAAAGTAAAATTCTTTCATGGCTAACAAATCCGCTGGAGATGGGTCCTGCCACGTACTTAGTGGCTGTCACCAGCAACAGTCCTCTCAGAGCTGAACATAACTTAGGGCTGGTTCTCATGTGTTCAAAGGTAAAATAATACAATGCAGAAGAACTAGGAGTTAAAGGTAGACTTAGAAATACCATACTTGCATGTATTAAATATTTCCAAGTAAAATTACTAAGCAGGTTAGGTATTTTATCCCTAGATAGGTATCTGCTTCTCATATTTGACCTTTGACGAATGAACACCAACCGTGAAAGGAGGTTAATGCATCTGCGCTGTTAATCGTGCTTTATGTCAAGACAGTAGATTGGCGCTTTCATAAAATACCAAAATTGTGGGACACCTGAGTTCGCCAAGAAGTTGTATATGGAGCTAGGCTAGGATTCGGAAATCAAGGTGACTAGTCCTAGATAACCTTGTAAGGAAAAGGGCCCTAATCATTTTTCAGATGCCAGTTGCAAGGGAAACACATGGAAGGACAGTTTCTGGCTTGCAGGTGTCTGGTTGCAGGAAGCTGTGCAAGTTTAAAGCTGATGGCTGAGGGGCTGCAAATAATTCTATTTGTACATGTTGAAAGCTTGATTTGTGAGTGTATCCTATGACATTTCACATGTGGTGGTTAATTGTAGCAAGGTAGCTAAGCAGGCAGATTTTCTGCTACTACAGTGTGTGTGTCTGGTGTCTGCATATGTGTATCTTCTTTGTAGAAACAATAGCAATAATACATAAACAATTCTTCTGGGTTGAGTTTGTCTTGCTGGTGCAAGGGTGGGTGTCGAGCAGCGATGCGCAGGAAGCAACTGAAGCTCGTGGGGGACACCGCTGCATTGAAGCGATGGAAATGCATTAAAACAGAGGAAATGAGGTAAACAAAAAATCAGGTGCTTTGAGGCACACTGTAGAAGTGCAAAATGCTAGTCTTGTGCACAGTTTAGGGTCTCTGTGATTACATGGAGGACTAAGTTGTCGGTTTCTATAAAATAAAATCTGTCCTGGAAGAATGTTCTGAGTAATAGCTTTCAGGTGACTTGTGGTAGCGCTTCTGCTGTCTCTTAAAGTTTTCCCCAGGAAGTGGTGTCAAAACCAGTAAGGCACTTGTCAGCACCATTGATACTTCTCGCAGCCCTGAGGGCAGCAGATGGCTTGCATGTCTTCCCAGCGCTCTGGCAGAGTTGAAATTATGACTGCTGAGGGATAGTAATTTAGTCCATCTTTCATGTGATCTGGGAGCTTCTGATATGGGTAGAAGTCTCCTGAAGAAGAGGCATGGGATTTGCAAACATGAGGTTGAGGATCGGTTGTGGCCGGTGCTGGCTGGGCGGAGGCTCGTGTGCCTCCTCCAGCATGGTCAGGAAGCAGTGCTCCACTACGATGTCCGTACAGGGCAAAGTCTGCCCCAGCACTCCGTGTTTGGAACAGGACTGAGTTCTAACATCCAAAATTCTGTATTAGATTCTGCTATTAAGTGCTACTAAGCCCTGTTCTGTTAAGGGTTTTTTTCAGATTTCAGACATAATCCAGTGATGTTGAATTTCTTTGCATTTAACCCTTCAGAGTGGCTCCTTAGTTGTATAAGATCCTGAGCTCCTGTTAGATTTTTACGTAGCTAGATGGAGAGGTGGAAGTATGACAGGGATTTAAGTTGACTGTCTCAAGGGGCAAGAGGAGAACGTAACCAAATTCTTAATTAGTGTTAAAATAGCATAGGAGAAGTTGCTTCTAGTAGGATCATGTGTCAAATGTAGCACCTTGAGTAAACAGTTTGCAGCAGGTGTCTGTACTAACAACCTGTATTTCCATGCTGTGAAGCAAAACTAGCAAAAAAAAGTAGTGGAATGTGAACACAACGGAAGAATGGCACCAGGAACCTGCAGAAATTTAACAGAGGCTTCCAGAAACTCCTAGCTTCTCTCCCCTCCAAATAGTGATCATCTCTTTCTGAAGAGGAGGAAAGATGGTCCAAGTGGTCCAAAGACTGACTTCAGGGACTCGAAAAACAAAACAGAGAGATGGAGCAGAGTGATGTGAAGTGTTGCGTGTTTGGTCTTTCTATTTTTTATCCTGGTGTCTCTTTTCAATGCAAGGCAACTTTAAAAAAAAAACACACCAAATATCAAGATGGATAGTTCTGACAAGCTGCTGGTTTCTCTGCTTTCAGGGAAGCCTGGTATTGCTATTCCTTTAAGAGTAAGTTAATGCTTAGTTAGAATGTCAAATTGAAAAATTACGGATGACATAAGTGCAACTAGCTGTGCTTCTGGAACGTGCCAGATGTTTCTCAATTGTTTGGCATCCAGCTTTCACTTCTGGACATATCTTCATGGCTGATTTGTTGTGCTGAAAGCAGAACCTAAACTACTACGCTGATTTTTAGCCATTCTAAAAATATTTGTAGGTTGTGTTCCTCCTTCTGTCTTAGATTCATGGACTGAGGCGTAGCAAAGCGAGCCCAGTTTTGAATACCACATCTGAACTTAAGCTAGCTGATCCAGTTTATTTCAGAAAAACTTCAGGGTGCTTGAGTTTTCAAGGCAGCATTTTTCTCAGGATTTCTGTATCCAATTATATTTTAAACTGGTTTTAGATACTTTAAAACTCAAGTCAAACTACCAGTTGGAGAAAAGGCACAGAAATGTCTTCCAGTGGTCACTTCAGGACTTCAATTGCTCTTCAAACTTGCAATGAAGAGATTGCTATGCAAATATTACTTGGTCCGGGGTACCCTCCACAAAATTTGGCAGTAAAGCATAACTTTAATGTGAACGTTGCTGTGGTAGTACTTGGTGCACAGTTGTCCGGTGAAACTTTTTAATGAAATTTGAATCAATTACCTTTATATGTTTCAACTTTTAAGGCAGATATTTGTAGGAGTCTGAAAGCCTTTTTAAGAAAGGTGGGTGCACTGGAGAATTTGACTTACCGTTCTTTTTGCTTCAACTGCTACATCTTCATCATAACCTGGATTTTTACCTCTTTCAAAACAGTATAGCTCTTACCATAGGAAAAAATACAGAAAATGGAAAAATCTAACTCCTCCACAGGATAAAGTCTCTAACTGTTTTTAAAAATGCTGGCTAATTAGCTGTGTGGCTTTTAGAAAGAACACCCTGACTAGGAACTGTCTTTTTCCACCTCTTTTTTGCCCTATAAAAAAAAAAAAAAAGAAATCTGTATGTGATAACTGCCTGTTAGGTAACTTTGAGAGCCTCAAAGGGAATCCGGTTTGCTCTACAGCATTTTCAGATTTACTTCATGAGTGGAAGGAAACTGGATGCATATCCTCCCTCCTTACCTCCCACAGTGGGAAATCTTCCGCTGGCTCTGTGTATGAACTTGGATGACAACTATCCTTTCCAAATAGCACAAGAGTTTACATATTTTGGCATATATATTTTTACTATGCTTAGGGTACAGTCACTGTTGTCTCAGTCTCCATACTTTGAGAACTAGATGATGATTAGAGAGATGTGAGAAAACAGAAGACTTGATTCTGAGAATGTAGTTAGATGTTGTACTTGAGTGAAGCAATGGCAAGAGAGCCGCATTGCTCTCAGCTTTTTGGTTTTGCCTGCTACCATTCTCACCAGGGACAATGTCAATCATTCTCAGTGTTTGTTTTTTTAAGGAGTAGAAAATAGCATCAGTGAGAACGTAGGTATGCTGCGCAAACGCAGTGCACCCGCAGTAGGGTCACTAGTTACCTTCTACTGTCCTACTGCATTTGTTGGAGCGTGTTCATCTTGTATGGGGGGAATATTTAGGTGGGGCCTTTTAAGATGTGTAGACACTTTGGGTGTCTAAAAAGTATTTTACCTTTCCTCATTCACTGGAGGGTGATGCATGTTAAGTGTAACTGGTTTTTCTGTCCTAAAACAGACTGTTCCCCTGTGCAAAAAACCCCCTCTACAGCATTACCTTTTTGAAGACTGCTGGGCATCATAAGTTTTATGTCTGCTGCTTGCTGCATCTGTTGCTCTATCATACTGAAAGGAGTATAAAGATTTCACTGCATGTATACTAAGAGGCTGCTATGCATCCTTGAAGGTAAGTTGAAGTTGCTGAGGAAACTGTGATTTCATGTTGGCTAAGCTGTCCTCTGCAGTGCTACAGCTGTCCTTTTGCCCTTGAGTGAGCTTGCAGTGTTATATGTTAGATGTTTGGAGGCTCTGCCAGCCTTCGGTGACCAGACCCGAGTCCTGCCATCAGCTGGGTGAGGTGGCTCGGGTGGTGTGCCCTGGACCAGGAACCCACCTTGCTCACGTGTTACGGTTGCCCGTATAATTCATGCAGTCATTCATGGAGAGTATGTTGTTAATAAGAGTATTGCAAAGTATGTGGTAAACATCTGTCAGATTCTTGTGTAATGCCCGTGTCAAAAAACCCCATTGCTTGTGACATGTTAGGAATACCAGGAGTAAGTGCGTCCCTGATAATTGTGCAAAGGTAGCTACTTGTACTTTTCTTCCCATTTCTATGTTGAACATTAGCAGTCAATAAGGTAGGCAAAATAAGTGTAGTCTCATAATGCTGCTGTTCCTTTAATTCACTTACGATAAGAGGAGGAGGAGGATTTGCCTCTCCAAGTTTGGAGCTGGTGTTTTTTTTGCCAAATTTAAAAAGAAGGTTGGTGCCTACTTCAATACAAAAACCCACAAGCTAAGTAGTATAAACGGTAGGAAAAGGTGTGTAAAATAGAAAAGCTATTTATCTGATGGAAGCCGAAGGCAGTGACTCTTTTAGGATAGCTATTCAGTAATAATTTTAAAACAAGCAAGTAAACAAAAGTCCTTCAGCTGTTCTTACCTAGGACATTTTACCTAGCTTTTTTCTTGCTGAGCAGGGGTGTGTCTTCATAAAAACAGTGAAGCAACTATGAGTTGCCTTATTTCCTGGCCTTGCCTGAAATGGGATAGTACTGACCAGCGTAGTTAAGGTGTAGCTGGTTGGGTGTCAAGTTCCGATTTCAAATCAGCAGTTCCCAGGCAAATGGGCTCGCTCTGGCTTCACTGAAGCCAAAGCAGGGCTCCTATTCATAAGCTCGTTGCTTACTTTGGATTGGCTATAAAGTAAATAATGTGAATAACATTGTTCTTTCATTTGTCCACTTAACTACACAATGGATTTGGTTTTGCGCAGGAGCAACAAATGCTGGGACGTGCAGTAACTTGCTTGCTTCTCCAACTATGGGAGATAAAACTTTTTTTGCTTTATCAAAAGGCCATTTTTTCCCCTTATTTCACAGTAGATTATGTAAGAATTGCAATTAAACCGTTTCAATACAGTTAACGTTTCCCTCATTTGAGGATGACAGCGTGACTGCTTTCTCCAGGGTCTGTTGTAGCAAAAATATCACCATTTCTAGGTTGTTGGATATCACCTTCCACTTGCTTTCTCTGAGAACGGAGACAATAAACCCCATGTTATTTCCTATTCTGTTGGCCTGGCATGCTGATTTATCTTTTTGTCATGTGTGCGGGGTGAGGAAGGGGTATGTGGTGCCGGGGCAGGATGGGTCCTTGGCACAGCCCTGATGGTCTGTTTTGCGCTTGTAAAATCACGTCCCAGTGAACCGGCTGAAACTGAGGCAGAGATTGCAATAGAGGGTTTGGGAAGGCTGTAAAGAGCAAGACCTGCTTGGTTGTTCTTCATAGGCTAAGCCTAGGTAGGCTGGGTCTTATGGTGATTGAACTCCGCTGTGAAAATGAAACCCTACTCTTTTCTATGTTTCATAAAGAAGGTTAGTATAAAGTGTGCTGCTTCAGTTGCACCTGGAAAGATGCAATTAAGAAACAGGATCAGCTTCTGGAATAAGGCGGAATTTCTTATCGATAAAGTATCTATCTAGTGTTGAGAGTGAGTTGATCTATTGCATGAAACAAGGGAGATAAGAAACCCTGTGTATCTTCCCCGTGTCCTGGAGTCTCCAGTGTGACAGTGGAAATTTGTGGAGGGTTAGTCTTAATTTTACTTAAGAGCACAGCGTTTCTGCTGGCAAAAACATGATGTTGCTTTTGTAAAATAAACCATTTGTCTAGGGAATATTATTTTTTGAGTAATCCTGTGATTGTTGTCACCCATCACTGAGGTAACTTTTTCATACAGGTTCCCATGCCTGAACTGCATGTTCCTGGTGTACTGCAAGTAATACTATGATCCTTTTGCCAAAGGCATGAATTTTTTTTCCTTCCCATTTAGGAACTAAACAGCTGTCTGAAGTTACCTACTGCAGGTATGCTCAAGCACTTTATAATTTATCACAGGCTGTTCATAATGTATACAGTAGTACTTGTGTTGACTGTGTGGTGGGTTTTTTCCATGTCCTTAATTAAAAATGAAGATGCTCAGTGATCAGTGTGCAGTCATCGTTGTCCACAGGAGCGTGCCAAGATAGTGTGTGCCACGTCATGGGAATGCTGGCAAGGTACAGAGGAGGACAGGAGGAGATTTTGATGAAAATCATAAGAGGTAGCTGAAAGAAAAATTCACTTTAGTGTCAGTCAGATAATCTGGGTAGCAAAGCTGAAGTTCCCATGCTTACAAACTAACCTTGTGTGTTGTGATGAATTGGAATAGTGTTATGCTCGAAACTTTCAAGAAGTTGAGAATAAGCTGCTGCTCATGCCTGATGTGATTGATTTACCCTGGCCAGTGTTTGTGATGTGTATAAGCACAACTTCCAGTTCTTCAGGATTTATGATTAAACTGGTAAGGTGTAAAATATTTTGTGATTATTTTCACTTTCCTGCTGGTCTTCTTGAATGTAGATCTTCTTTCCATACATTGATAGAGGCTGTCAACTTCTCTCCTGTCCAGCAGTGCCACGTGTTTGTGTGCCTGTGTGCTTGGGAGGCAGAGCTGTAGCTGAAAGCAGATCAGATGGTGGAACTGTGATAAAAACATGTTATTTACAATCAGTCCAGTGAGGGTGAGATACTAGACTAGAGATTAGTTTTCTGTGGAAAGTGCGATCTATGGCCCCTAACTCTTCTCTTGGATGTTTTTTTTTTCTTCTTTGCTTTTTGGTTTCTATTAACCTTCCCAACAGCTAAAAAATCAGACTTTGGGACTTGTTCAGGGCTTTATTATACAGTGCTAGTCAAACAAATTCCTCTGTGTCTGTTCTGAGGCCGCACCTCAGCAGGCTGTCTAAGCAGAGATCATGTGCTTCTGTGTACTTAAGATATGGCTTGAGGTTTCTCACTCTAGGGTTTATGCAAAGATTGTCCACAATAGCAAAGACAGCCGACTGCTTTGTGTTGGTTTCAGCGAGTGAGAAAATAACTGTGCGCACAGTGTTTCTCTAGCGTTCACAAGCAATTTTGGTTTTAGTGACACTTTTCTTCAGAATAAGAAGAAATATTCAAGGGATGATACTGGACCTTATATTTTCATGGTAGAACTTGCCAAGGAGAGAAGTATGTGTCTGTGGAGGAGGTTTGAGACAGTGAATATCTGAGGCATCTGAGTGAAATTATGAACAATCAAATAACTATGAAAATCAGCTGGAATTTCATAAATGGCTAAAGTATGACCATCTAGGGCATGCTGAATGAAAAGGACATGTCTAGAGTAGAACATGCTAAAATAAGGAATGTCCGTACAGTCTGGCATGAAGCCGAGTGCATACTGCATTAGGTCACTGCTTGAAGTGTGAATGTTTCCCCTTGTTAGACAGACATACTCATCCTTTGCAACAAGGAACCAAAACAAAATGCTAATATAATGAAAACACATTTAAAAGCATTTTCAATTAGCATGCTGGTCTATTCCCTTGTGCTTAGAGAATCAGTGAGCTCTTTTGTGAGGAAAAGAAACATTTCCATAGTTGAATATACATAAGGCCCTGGAAATGCCAAAAGAATAACAACCAGTTGCTTCTGGAAAACTTGCACATCTTTATAAGCATTGTATAAGCCTCAGATGTCTCGTTCTTTGGAGACCGTAAGGGAGTACTGCAAATAGACTTGTTTCGAAGAATTGAAATTAAGTGAAATATCAGCACGTGCAACTTAAAGATTTAGAACTTGATCTTTAAACGCTGAAATGCTGATCTCGGGGACTTATGCTTGCTTACTTATCTGCAGGCAATCTGATTGTTCTGTTCTATAAACTTCAGAATGTGCCGGGTGACACTAAATTAATTTTCCTACTGTGATTCTTGGGATCCTGCGTGCTTTTGCTAATTCTGGGGTTTCACAGACTGCTTTCTCTTGTAATCATCTTCTGCAGCCTAGGAGTAGTTACTGGAATTCTTAAAATCGTGTTGTGCCAGACCCAATTCGTATCAAATTTGGATTGTAAATATGCAAAATTAGTGCTTTTCTGAAAAGAGGATAGCGAGATGGAGGGCTCGTAAACCCTCCTTTTCTGATGGGATGAGAATTGAGATTCTTACTGGCTTCACTTGCTCCTTGAAGGGTGCGAGATGAAATCTGTGCCTGACTCCTTTATGATGACTCTTCTCAGCAGAAGTAATACTGGGGAAAGAAAAAAAGGAGATGTCCATATTGGCTGAGTCCCCACTGCTTTAGCAAACTAACTTACCCCTTCAGCTCTCCATATGCAATTTAAAATGTTAATGTTTAACGTAACTGGTTGCACAGACATTCCTTGCCTTTAAAAGCCACAGGGAAGCTGTAATGGGGGAAAAAATGCCTGTTGTTTATGGTGTCACACAAAAACAGTCAAAAATAGGCAGGGCCTATTTCTTTGCAAAAAGGCTGTCTTAAGAAGATTGTCACTAGCTTGCTAGAAAAGGGTTTCAACTAATGATGGAATAATTTGAGCCTAGAAGGAGACCCGCTGAGCTCTCCGCAGCTCACCACGCTTAGTTTCCATTACTTCAGAAGTGGTTTGTTGTTGCTCTTCCCGAAGCACCCCCATAAGGCCCTGCTCCACAAAACAGCCCGCCAGTGTAAGTGGGGCGAGTGCCAGCAGGCAGGCGGAGGAACCGGCAGTTGTTCCTCATCTTTTGTTCTTGCGTGGGTGGCGCAATGCAAGTGACGAGTCCTGGTGGAGGCATGCTGGCTTGCTTAATCCAAGCTTGCCATGATGATGTACATTTGGCCACAGTTAAGTTATTAAGGACAGAGTTGTTCTTCCATTGCCCCCTGCTATTGTCTGAGTGATTCTTAATGGCTGCTGCCATTCAACATGACCTGGACAGGCTGGAAAGTTGGGCAGAGAGGAACCTGATGAGGTTCAACAAGGGCAAATGCAGGGTCCTGCAAGTGGGGAGGAACAACCCCATGCATCAATACAGGCTTGGGGTGGACCTGCTGGAGAGCAGCTCTGTGGAGAGGAACCTGGGTGTCCTGGTGGACGACAGGTTGACCATGAGCCAGCAGTGTGCCCTGGCTGCCAAGAAGGCCAATGGCATTCTGGGGTGCATTAAGAGGAGTGTGGCCAGCAGGTCAAGGGAGGTTCTCCTTCCCCTCTACACTGCCCTGGTGAGGCCCCATCTGGAGTACTGTGTCCAGTTCTGGGCTCCCCAGTGCAAGAAAGATGAGGAGCTACTGGAGAGAGTCCAGCAGAGGGCTACAAAGATGGTGAGGGGACTGGAACATTTCTCCTATGAGGAGAGGCTGAGGGAGCTGTGCTTGTTCAGCCTGAAGAAGAGAAGGCTGCGAGGGGACCTAATATATACTTACAAATATCTAAAGGGTGGGTGTCAGGAGGATGGGGCCAAGCTCTTTTCAGTGGTGCCCAGTGACAGGACAAGGGGCAATGGGCACAAACTGAAGCAGAGGAAGTTCTGTCTGAACATGAGGAAGAACTTCTTCCCTCTGA
>Ga0065711_1044692_pt1 | contig 13941 bp, 9 predicted proteins | sample Hoacrofraction12_FD_59098 | JGI IMG/M metagenome (GOLD analysis project Ga0065711, IMG submission 59098) | Hoatzin crop microbial communities from Cojedes, Venezuela - Epithelial fraction 12 v2 (version 2) | ecosystem: Host-associated > Birds > Digestive system > Esophagus > Crop | place...
GTTCAGACGGAACTTCCTCTGCCTCAGTTTGTGCCCATTGCCCCTTGTCCTGTCGCTGGGCACCACTGAAAAGAGTCTGGCCCCATCCTCCTGACACCCACCCTTCAGATATTTGTAGGCATTTATTAGGTCCCCTCGCAGCCTTCTCTTCTTCAGGCTGAACAAGCCCAGCTCCCTCAGACTTTCCTCGTAGCAGAGATGCTCCAGTCCCCTCATCATCCTCGTAGCCCTCCGCTGGACTCTCTCCTGTAGCTCCTCGTCTTTCTTGAACTGGGGAGCCCAGAACTAGACACGGTACCGCAGATGGGGCCTCATTAGGGCAGAGTAGAGGGGGAGCAGAACGTCCCTCGACCTGCTGGCCACACTCTTCTTAATGCACTCTTCTTAAAACCCCTCGTAGCTGAAAATACGAACACGCTTTAGAGGCTGTTAGGAAGACATCCCTCACCTGTATGCATCTGAACATAGGTTCAAACTGGAAGGAACTAATGCAACTCCCTCGTTGTAAAACCTCTGTTGATTCTGGCTGTTCTGGCACAGGACATTCACCCCCATCTCTGCCTGCCTGGTACAGATTCACTGGCTTAAAACCCAACACATGAGACACTGTACAAGTTACAAGCAAAGGCAATTACACCTCTGCTATGCAGCATAGCATTTGGCTATCGAAAGTTATAATAAGAGTATAACCCCTTTCGATTTGTGATTTCAGAATTCTGTGTGCTGAGAAACGAGGCTGCCATTAAGAAGGAGATAAGGGAGCAAGTGGGAAAGGGACTGGGATCCTCTTTTCACACCCTTCTTTTAGTTTGTTGCTATAAATCGCACCCTTTGACCCTACAAGACATAAATGAAACTATCCCTCCCTGGGAGAAAAATTAAAATATCAGGAAAACAGCTCTCAGCCGGCTAAACAACAACTGCTTGTGCTGGGTGGTTATTTCTATCACAGACCATACTAAGTACTCCACATTTTTTTCATCACTGTGTCTACAACACAGTCAAATACAAAATCATTACTAAGAGTGGACTTACTTTAGAAAAAGAAACCTACGCTTCCTTGTTCGCAACGGCTTATTTCAGTACCTCATCTGGAAATGCAGTTGCTTTATGATAAACATCAACAGCCATGGAGATAAGAGAACATCATCCAAATAAAGAAACCCTTTGTTCAGAGCCACCAGTTTGTCCTGGAACACTCCAAACCCAGCCCCCGTTCCACGCATGTATGATATTTGAAAGAAAAGGGAATACCTTACCAGGGGCAGGATGGCCCTTGGATTATCAACACCTTTGAGCATTGCGCTTCCTTTGCAGAAAAAACAAGTCCAAAACGAAAGGCTGACCTAGGTGGGCCCGAGGCCATTCCTCCCTGGGTGTGATCGCAGAAGCTAAGAAGGGACACTGAATTAGGTGCACAGATCACAGCACTGAGAAACTGAGACAGCCTCTTCTTCCGGCAGCCGCGACTCACCGCACATGGTAAATACCTGAACCTAAATATGGTAAGGCACCAGAAAAAGTCTAATCTCAATCTGATTCTGCACAGGCTAATTACCCTGGGGAAATCAGTGCTCGAATTATTTTTAGTACTAACAGGCATCAGAGGGAGCGTGCTGCTGAAGTGTAGCCAACGTCTTCACCGCGCGGGCGACTCGCTGCAGAGGCAGGGTCACGTCTTGGCCAGCTTCCAGACCTCGCCGCTGCGTTTCAGCTCACGCTTCCCTGCGGGGCTTCAAACGATGCCAGTCTGACGGCACAGACCCTGCTCTCCTGCCGCTCTGCTGCTGCGGACTCATTCCCGAAGCACAGTGGGATGCTAAGCTTACAGATAAAATAAAAACTCAACCTGTTGCTGTCACGCAAATTAGTACAAGTCCTTCGTAAAAGACAATTTTATATGCTTCAATGCTTAAATGGAAATAAAATGACCAAAATAACCTAGACTTATTTTCTTGATATAAGCTGAAAGAAATTTACAGTCCTTGCAGAAGATCACAAATACTATCCAGTATAAATCAAAAGCTTAAGAAAAGCTTGTTCATTATATGCAGAGAATACAGGCATCTTAAGTAAGATTTATTTATATTTTTTTTTAGGTTTTGGGCTTGTTGTTTTGAAGGCAGGAGTTTACAGATCCCTGGGTTTTTAGGCCCCAGGCTTTTAGATCCCATGCTTAGCTTTTCCTCTTTTTTGGTTGCTTTTTCCTCAAGTGTGACGAGCTCCATCTTTCATGAACACATGAAACGAGCACACATCTTCCTCCACTTCTCACACAAGAGGGGAACAGGGATGCTCTAACTCATTAGAGACTCTTTTGCACAATCTGGTGAGCTTTTTTCTCAACATTTATGAGCAGACAGTAACTAAGAGAAGTAACAGAACCACCAGCTGCTACAAGCATCTTAAAATACCGTGTGATAGTGAAAGTTACTGAAAAAAAACCCTGCACCTGCCTCCAGCTTATAGCAGTATTGCTTTCAGTTTGTTTCTGTCTATTCTAAAAAAGAAGAAAAATGATGAGTATGTATGGGGGAGAGGAAGGAGGAAGTGTTTGGGTGTGTTTTTACAAAAATATTTCACAAGTTCCTTCCACTCTCTTTCAGCTTCCTTCAAAATATTGTAGCTTGTAACTGTACCTGTGCAAGCCAGGAAGCCCCTTCAATCTTTTCAGTCTAATTCACGGGACTGTACCAAACTGGTACAATCAAATACGACATTCACAGCGCTGTCACACCTGCTGAGCATCAGACCTCTCCGGGGACACCTCTGCACAAAGATCTGCCTCCCGCAGCCCCGCACCGCTGGGGATGACTGCACGTCCAACCAGACTCCGAGAAAGATCCTGGAGTGACAGATGCTGCCCGTGGAAGGCACTGTGCCATGTGCTGAGAACATGCCAGCAATCGGGATATTTCTTTACCATCAACTATATCTGTTTTATAAGTTACCTCATTGCTCCCAATCACATCGGGTGATCCCTGGGGAATTTGGTACCTAGAGCAGGGCACGTCCCAGAGCAGGGGAAGAGGGAAAGCTGGTGAGCAGCAAGGGGAAGGAGAGATGTAGGTATAGGCAGCATAAGAGTGAGACCTGAAAGGTCTTTTCCAACCAAAACAATGCTATAAGGAGAACTCTAAAATAAATAGAAAAAGGAGAGGTTTATCAGGGCTCACATGAAGAGCAACACAAGATCAGGGGAGAGGCAGGGAGCCATGTGTTGAAAGAGACAGTGCCCATCCCGAGGAACTCTGGTGGGAAACCAGCCCGGCAGCCTCCTTCCTCCTCACTCTCTCCTTCAAGCCCTCCTCCCTCATCTCTCCCCTAACAAAAGGTATATTTTTATAACAAGATGTGCACAGAAATAGATCATCCCTTTTCATAACTCTCAGGGAAAACAAACCTAGGAAGGAAATTGGAGACTCATTTCCACTGGAGGCCACATCAGCCAGTGCCTTTTACTAGTACTTCAATCACATATTTAACTAAAAGAAGTTTGTGTTTATATGCAAATTACTTGTGCGTGTGCAGCACTGCTCCCTAAACAACCACTATTACTGTCACACTACTTATCAAAACTCAGTGACTATAGAGGAAAGATCTATTAAAAGCTGCCTGTGATTCTTTATTTAATAACAGTTTACTGAAGTGGCCTAAGCAGAACACTTCTTACCCGTAGAAATGGCCCGACGCTAACTCGAACAGGACAAACGCCCACGCTACGCAGGCTGTTACGCTTTGCCCCTTTTTCTTCCCTGCGGCAGTGCGTTCCTCTTCCCAACACCAACGTGGCACGTGCTGGAGCCAGAGCTCACAGTGAAAGCTGGGTACACGGGAGACTTCAGATTGCCTTGAGTCCGTATTGACCTGCGTGTTTCAACGTCCTTTCACATTTAACACCTTCACCATTTGGGTCTATCTGTAGATAAAATGAACCAGTGTTTTTGCAGTCATGCAGGCAGGAGGCTGAAGGCAACTGCCCCTAAAGAAAACAGAGGCTGGTGTGTTGTAGCGTATCACTGAACGAGGAAATTGCACCAGTAATAACCCTAATTTTCTGCCAGAACCGCAAGTCTCCTCACAGAAAATCACTGCACTTAGATATCTGGTGTTGTGCATTGCCACGGGGAAAGCTGAAAGGGAGACTGGAAAACCCACACACAAATAAAGCCCTTCGGAAGCTCTCGGCGAAGCCAAATGTTTGCGGGTTTCAGTGCCACCTTCTGCCATCAGTACAACTAACTTGTACCTAGTTAACAGCACAGACACTGATGATGGACAGAGACCACAAATATTTGAAATGGAAATCCTGTGAGAAGCACAGGAGAGTTTAAATGAAGAATAGACCAAATATTTAGCATTCAAAGCAGCCATCAGATCCTTAGAAGGCATTTATTCATAGCCATGATGAATCTGACCTCCAGACTATAACTGGCAAACAAGAGTTTGTTTGGGAGGAGACAAAAACCCCTCCTTGTCACTGGTGTGTTTTCCTAGGGAAGTATAGCTGGAAGACACACAGTATTTCTTAAACCTCCAAGAAATCAGCTGTGAGTCTCCAAAATTATTGCACACTTATATCCATGTTACAAGCACAATAACTTAAGTGCAAAGCTCTCCCACATAATTTTTTTCAAAACACATGAACGTTTTAGCAAGCTTCACGGATCCTCAGCTACCGCAAAATTCAGTTCCAAAGGATCCTGGGATAAGACACTCAGAGAAATACTGAAGCAGGAGCAGATAATTACTAGGGAACAACTCCTGAAAATAAAGATCTTTGACAGCCATGGCTTTGCATTGGCTAAATAGCAATAAGGGTATACATATATATATATAAGGGTGTATATATATATATATAAAAAAAGGGTGTGTGTATATATATATGTGTGTGTATATATATATACACCTGCTACAGAAAGTGGGGGGAAAGACAATTTTAGGAGAAATTCTAATAATCAGCAATAAGCTACTACGGATGACAGTAGTTTAGATAATAATAAGCTACAAGTTACATGGCTAACTTCATAAAGGTAGGTAGCAAAACACCTAGTCTGACAACAAACACTACAGAAAAGAGATAATACAAACTACTAACACCAAGAAAACTTCTCTTGCGTATGCCAGCCTGAGTTCTGGGTAAGATCAGCAATAGCAAGATGCTGGTATACACAGCAAAGCAAGCAAATGCATCAATACACCTTCTTCCTGGACTAAAGGAGCTTCATCCTGCTTACTCATAGCTGTGATTTTGGTGAATAAATTTCATCCTTAGCACTGTAAATACGAAGAAGCCAACGCATGCAACTAAAACCAGTCACATCGCTTCCCTGAAGTCATGACAGTAAAATGTTCAGTACACAAATGTTCAATACACAAATGGCAGCATAAAGCTAGACTCCCTTAAACTTATTTTTTTCCAATTGTAGAGACTAAATATATACCAGCACGCCTCTCTAAATGCCAGTCATTTCTCACCGAAGAGAACTAGCTTTGAGGTTTATCTCTCCATACACCTTTTGAGTTTTCAGCCTCCTGGCACTAGAAGTATGCGCCTTGTCTCTGCGTTCTGTTACAGCATTATTTTCCCATTGAGAAGATCAGATAATGTTGGTAAATTTAATTCATGTTCATTGGGAACTACATTTTGGCACTTCCCTAACATTAACACTTTCGGCTGGCTAAACCTGAAGCCTCTAAATACTGACATGAACAACCAGCACAACCCAAGATTCTAGTAAGTATTTTAAGTTTGAAAAAAAGAGTCAAAAATTAAAATCGACGAATTTTCTGCAGTCCCATGCAGGGATGAATATTAAGTGACCTGTTCAGGATTTTACCTGCAGAAGTTTAGGGAACGTCAACTCTACAGTGAAGCCTGGTTTTGTTAATTCTGGTGCATTCCTGGAAGTGATCTAATCCAAAAAGCTCCCCAGAACAGAAATATTGGCATTGATGAGTTAGGATGATGCCTCTTTCACTTGCATTCACTTTCAGCTCTTCTAAGATATTTGTTTTATGTGACAAACCTGCTCTGAAGCTTTTGTTTCTCACATCTTTGTCCTCCCTGTAGTTACAGGCAGCTTTTACATAGGAATCAGGCTCGTTGGCCTCACACTGGTGCTCTGGTCACTTGGTCTGCTGCCACAGACAATTATCTTCAGTGTTTTCTGTTTCTAACCCTAAATGTTCCAAAATATTCTGTCCTCTCTGGGCCCCAGTAAGGGCTTCTTTGATATTACACTGTTCTGACTGTATGCCCTCTCAGTGACTCTCAGAGATCGGGTCCTGGACACATGGACGTTTGATCTTGCCCATATGGCCTCCCAGTTCCTGGAGGCATGGACCTCTGATCTCACCCAGTATGGCCATCATCACTTTGCACAGAACCAGTTGCTGGAGCCGTAGTCCCAAAGTCAGGCTTAACGTGGGTATTGCACAGCAGTGCTTGATTCCAATACCTGCCTCCCTTCAGCACCTTCAGCAGAAGACATTACTCACTCACACCTCCCCTAAACGCAGCTTGTGAAAAGAGAGAAGAAGGTAACACCTCACCTGTTGAGGAACGCCCTTATGGACCAGTGATTCATGGCAGAACTGGCGTGCATCTTTAAAAGCATGATTCATTCCCGCTGTACACCATCAAATGACGCCGTGATAACCTTCTCTGTTGGCACGCGACGCCCAAACCTCAACACAAAAGTATTTGAGGTAGAATTCAAGAGATGCTCCATTTAGAGCCAGAGTTTGCTGGATTTTATTCCACTTCAGTTGCGTCAGACTGAAAAACACAACTTCTAGGTCCCAACAGAGAGCTCCTGGCATGCTACATCCAGGTGGTGGACCCACAAGGACGTTAACTTCTGTCCAAATCCAACTATTCTTATTGTGAAAGACTGCAGACACGTTACCCAGCCCTTATACTCTTTAGTCCTGATTCATCCGGGGTAAATTTGCCGTAGGCAGGGTGAGGTAAAGTTTGCTAAACTCTAAATACCTTCTACAGCTTCTTGCTCATGCTGCCCAACCACAAAGGCTGCGCATTTGTACACTGCTACCACAGTGGGTTTTTTTTTGGTTTTAATTCTCCTTTCATGTATACATAGCTCCAGGCAGGATAGTTTAGAGCAGATCAAGCTGACCATTACACTTGTCACTATTATGCCTCATTCACGTATTCTCAGACTAAATATTAAGTGCATAAATTATGACCACTTAGCCCATAATTAACAAACAAAAAGCAGAGTTTATTAATCATAGATGTTTAGTTCTGGGGAACGCTAGCTAACAGACATTTTAATTCAGCTATCATAATTACACAATCTCCTGGGTTTGTTCGTGGATTAAAACCACACAGAGCTCAAAACCAAAACTTTTAAAACAGGTGTCAATAAAAACCTTTCAAGATGCAGCAATGTTTTTCAATGGATTTAAGAGCTACCCCCGTTCCAGTTACCTCTGTCTAGCAGATACGGGCAAGAGGCACTAATTTGGCAAGTGTCTGACACACAAACTGCCCACAGTTAGCTACATAGATTAGGTTTTCTGGTTCAAAAAACTTTTGCACTTAAGTAGATGAATGCTTGACCATCTTCAGCTTTCGTTTGCTTATCAAAGGCTGGACTGATTTTTTGCTAAACGTTTCTGTGAGGCATCCGAGGTTGTTTGGTGGATGTTAGCAATCAGAAACCTTCTGGAACTGGAGGAAACAAGGCTGCATTTCAAAAGTCATACGTCTTCCCCTAGCTTCCAACGAGCTTTGTGTCCTAAACTATAGTTCTACAAAGTTAAACGTAATTCAGCTACTTACACATAAAGGGAGGAGGGGGAAATCACACCCCAGCTACAAAGGTACTGTCACAACTACCACCATGTGAATTCGAGCAGGGAGCTTATATTCTAAAACTACAAGCAATCCCAAACAGCAGGACTTCTACGAAATCCACTAGAATATATAACTGGAATTAGATGTTTGCATTCAAAAAGAAAAACAAGACAAAACAAAACTCCGCAGTTAATTGTTTCCAAGTACAAGAAACTGGGAACAAAGCCTGCTATTGAATGAGCGTTAATGACTTGCCATTTGGTTCTGCAGATGTTTCCCATGAGGGAAGACAGCAAAAAACATTCCACTTGAAACCCAGGGAAGCAAGCGACAAGGAGCTGAGTTATGTTACTTCATTCATTTGGATATTTTTATTTGAATTTGTCAAAACCATTAGGTTCAACGGGTTTTTATTTTAAAGATAACTTGTATCCAATAAAATCAAAAAGAGCAGAGCTCCACAATTCCTTCCCACTTAAACTCCAATGAGCTAGGCTGTTAAAAATAATTCACAGCCGTGATAACATGAGTGAAGAGAGTCTGCTCCATCCTCGCTGACAGCTCCAGATCATCGCCACATCCTCATCAATGGCAACAGATACAAACACCTGCTCAAATAAATTAGTACGGCCATCTCATTTTCATTCATCTGCATTAAGAGATTATCAAACAACATAGATTACATACGCTGTCCTGGCCAACACTTACTTCTAGAGTAAGCCATATCTATTTAGGAGCAAAGAGGAACGAAAGCACACACTCATAAATCCTGAAAAGACAACAGAGCTGCTTCTGCATCTTAATTTATAGCATTACATGGAGCTGGAAAACTTCTATTTCCAAATTAGCTCTTATCTCTGATCTTAAGGCAGCAAAGCTATAAAATTCCAAGAATTTCCGAAACAATGAAGTCTGCCCAAACCTAAAGTTTCCAGTAAAGAAGAATTCACTTTGCAGACTACAAATGTAGTTCTTAGGAGTAGGCAACAGGAAGAATTGTCAAGGGTACAAGCACTTCCCAGAAAGGAAGGATATGAATAAGAGATCCCTTTTTTTTTTTTCTCATTCCAAAAGGCCAGCAAAACAAAACAAGATCTTAAAACCTGCGTTACTATTTTGCTTGTACTTTAGCAAGTTCTTTTTGTGGGAAAGTGAAAACAAGCTAGCGAAGCAGCATCTGTGTAAATACATGAAACAGGCACCCACCACGGCATGCAGAAAAGTCACCCTTTGGGTCACTTGGCTCCAACGCTCACCATACACTAACCAAGAAACCAGAAACAAGCAATTAAGCTAACTGGATTTAATTAGGACCACTGGAAAGCATTACCAAGATGATCTCCTGCAAGACCAAAGGTGGTCACTATGCATCCCACCTACAAACGCAAGGATCCTCTCTGGTGGCAGGGGAGGCTGGACACTTACACGACCAAACCAGGAATGTTCCAGCCCCAATTCCACAAGCAGCCTTGAAGACTCCCAGCTCAAGAGTCTGTTTTCCTTAGACAAGCCGCAGCTGAAGTGAACGGGAAAGCGCAGATGGACACACGCACAATTTGTCACCATCAGCCCTGACTCAGGGTTTAACAGGAGGCGGTGTAAGCGTCAAAAACAAAGGTTAAAAAAATGCCTAAAAGACAGCGGACTGCTTATGTGAAGATAACAAAAAAAATAAGCCTTCTTAAAAAAACACGCAGTACCCATCTACGAAAAAAGAAATAAAAACTGAAATCATAACATCCTCCAGATATTCAGACAACAATCCAATAATTTCACGAGTGATAAAACAACGCAGCTTTGCAGCAGTAGTGTAGCCTTGCAAAATGTCAGATCAATCTGCGTTAACAGATGGTTTCGAACAGCCAGTTAATCAAAACTTCAGGAAACACAGCACTGAGCACACTATTTACTGCAGGTTTTTCCCCCAAGTGTGAAAATTGAAGTTACATCTAATGCGCACCTGCTTGGAACTGTTTTGGACAAAGCAGTAGTGATCTGAGAAAAACCCATCCAAATTTTCATCACACAGAGTACGTCAGCGGACTGCATCGCTCCAAATACCGAGTTAGCACTATAAGCTGCCTCTAACTCCGACCAAAAGCAGATGCTCAGGGAAAGAATATAAGGTCAGGAAATCATATAGTGATTCTGCCTGCAAAATAATCTCCTGGTTTCCAGGAATCTGTGATTTAGGGGCTGCTTCAGCTAGAAAGTGTATCTGCGTCTTTGTGATTAACAGTCGTAGCATACTTTTTCCTCTATTAATTTGCCTAACAACTTTTAAAATTCATTTACATCTTAAGGAACAGGAGGGCGCTGCAGTAATAAGTTCCACAGATAAATTATGCTTGTGTGAAACAGTATTTCCTTTTACTGAAAAATGCCTCAGGAAAAAAATGATTGAATTTTGCCCGTTTATTCTCACCTCTAAAATCTTCAGTTCTGTGAAATAATGAGTAATTGATCTCTGTTTAGCTCATATCACTCAGATTTTGCCCACTTCTGCATTATCTTCTCTAATGATCTCTGTTAATTGAAAAGCACAGATCATTCAGAGAGTCTGGTTAATGTTACACCATCCAAACACCTTAACTGGCACACACAACAGGCATACAAAAATCTTTTTTCTGAGATAATCGATTTGCCTGAATATATAATGTAGTGCAAAACAAAATCCAAAACCATCTAGGATTGTTTCAAGAAAAGTTATTTAACATCTTACTTTCCATAGTCTTATTAGGTGTAACTAATCATATGTTTTTTTAAGTTGAAAGAATAGGGTAAAGGGTTTTAAAATCACCTGTGACTGGTTGTGCAGCTGTTTTTAAAGGACTGCAATTTTTGATAAATAAGAGAACTATTAATTCCTAAATACTTTTAAAAATTATAGCAAGAGCCTCCTTTCTATCAGTGCAGAGCGGCTACACGATGAGTTAGTGCTCATAAAGTCAACACATATGTGGGCATTTACCCCAGCACAGTGAGGCGTGCTGCAATGGGGGTGCCGAAAGCTGAGTTTGCTGTAGGAGAGGGCATCCTCGGGGCAGGACAGACAGACTGCGCAGCCGTACTGCCTTGCTACTCACACAACACCCAAGATCCAGGGAAGACGGAGCACATCTAACAGAACCGAAGTCTCCATTAACAAGGCCTCCTCGTTGCTGATCCCTAAATTGGACCAAAACTGCCTGCCCACACAGCAATCGCCCCACTCCGTGGCAACGCTGGTAAACCTGTAGTTACACCCAAACAAATTTCTTCAAGTGAGAAACTGGCAAGCGTATAATAAACTGATCAATCATTTGATCAAACACGGGAAGACTCAGCCCTTGATCCTCTTATTCTCAGTCTTCGTTAGGACCCTCACGCAGAAGGGAACAGGGAGTTAATCCTTATGTGGAATACAGAAAGAGAGCCTTGCTGTTGAGGTACACAAATTGCCTATGAGTATTCTCTCTGCTTCTACGATTTGATTTTATAGCGTCAGCAGCTTCAAAAATCGAGGTGCACTCAGGTGGAGCTGTTACGCTGATACTCATTTTGAAATCAGAGTTCAAGGCGCTCGTGCTTCTGACATCCTCACAATCCTGCAAAGACCAATTTAGTCTTGAGAAACAGCCCCCTGGGACCCAGGGAACATTTTAACTGCTTAAATTTGGCAGGAATATATTGAGCAAAAACTTCCCTTTTACTTATAAACAAGCTTCTATGCAAGTGTGTTATCTAATAAATACGACTGGAAGTAAAATGGGAATGTGGGAAGGATGCCAACATAAATCCTCCAAATCCGAGGAAATCAGGACCAATTTTCCACTCAAGGATGGAAGCGGCACGGAGGAAATGCAGAGCATATTTAGCATGCTTTGCTCTCCTCTGCGAAGGTACAGCTTCCCTCTGTCCCACGCCAGCAGGATGCTGCCCAGGCACCAGGACCCCGACCAGCACCGAGGGGATGAGAGACCCCATGTCTTTCTACCTCCAGAGACCGAAATTCAAAGCCCTGTACTAAAATTAGTTCATGGTATAGGAGTGAGTGATAAAACCCGAGATTCTCGTAACAAAATGACAGCGCAAGCTGCTACATGGGTCCTACACAAATTTCACGGCCGCTGATGGAGGCCTCATGGCAACCTTCAGCTATCAATAGAGAAATGAGTTCCAGAGATGAGATGGGGAAATCGGGACAACGTAGACTGAAGCAGAAGAAGCAGGCACTCGGTATTGCCTGGAAATCCCAGCGGGAGGAACTGAGAGGCTGCTGGGGTGAGGTTTATCCCTTGTCCCGAGCCCACCCCGGCCACACACCTGGCCCAACCCCGGCTTCATCGCAGGCAGCCCCAAATCCCAGTGAACTTCAACATTCAGAGCACAACCCCTATTCTCCTCAGAAGCATTTCTTGCTTGAGCAGGTACGTTTTTGAATAATTATCTGTTCAAGTAACAGGAATTTCATCAGTGCAGTTAGTTGGAAAGCAGCTGCTTGTATTACTAAATGCAAAAGCCACTGGGGAAAAAAAAAAAACTGGTGGTGAAGTTGAGCCAGTTATGGCAGTCATTACCTGGAATGACGCGACAAGCAACGCTTCCAACCCTCTGTTATGGTCTCATGCACTGGCCAAAGGCGATGATTACAGGAACCCACGTGCCGTTCAGACACCCACCTTCCACCGACTGCCAAAGCCCCTCCTCAGGCCCTTGTTTCTCAGTCGACACCTTAAACACATGCTTCTACAAACTATTCTGTAGCTTCTTTTATATAATCAAACATTTCTTTACTGCACAAAACATACCACGCCTACAAAAAGAAGTGTGCCAAAAAATTTTAAGCAATAAAACGAAAATTTCCCCTCTGCACCTTTTCTTTAAATTATTCTTCCCACAGCTACTGCATAGTAAAACTACACATAACGAATCCATCTTCAGACTACATTGTATGAAGGTCTATTTGCTTTACGATAAGCTGTTTTCTGACGGTACTGAACAGCAGCAAGAAATCAAACAAATAAGATTATTGCTCAAATACACCCATTCATCCTGACAGATAAATCTACCCACTCAACAGTCTCATCTTCTGAGAAGGAACCAAAATCACTGCAAAATACATGACAAATTCTACAGCTTAATGACAGAAAATTAATACAAAAATATCCAGGTGAGAATTCCTATCTTCTTAATGCCACAAAGTAGTAATTCAGCTTCCAGGGTGCTTTGAGCAACTGACTGTCGTAAAGCTGAGGGCACCAACTGCTTTCTTGCCAGTTGCCATAGTTGTGCTACACCAGCATCACTGAAAAATTACACCATTTCTCACAACAAGCACAGGAACAGGTTTTTTTACAGAACTATACCTTGCTGCTTAATTTTCCCTCAAAGCTACCCTTAAAGCATCTTTGCTACACTGATGTACTTGCATGAATATTTTACTTTGTTGTTTGCTGGGTTTACGTTCTAGGGATTGTTTCATTATGAAGTTACTTCTTTCTTTAACTGAAGTCAGTAACCAACCAGCTCAACTCCAGTCAGCAAGCACACGCAGGGATGAATCAGTCCAGTGAAAGCTGGCTGGGAAACGAGAGGATTTCTCCAGCATAGTTTTCTTAGAGAGATAATATATATATATAGATGCATATATTCACACAAGGTCCAAGTATCTCACGCAGCATCCCTCACGCAGCAAAGCGAAGCGCAGAGTAACGCGGAGCCTCCCACTACCACGTTCCCTCTCCTGGACACCCAGGAGGGTCGGAGCAGCGGCCGCAATCCGGCCGGCACAAAGCAGGCAAAATCCACCACACCTCCAGAAAAAAAACCACAAAACACACATAGACCATTCCCCCCCTCAACCCCTACCACCAGCGGAGGGTTTTTTTTTTCGTTTAAAGCGAATTCACCCCGGACGCGCCGAAGCAGACAGCGACCGAGAGCAGCGAGCGCGGCTGCAGCACCCCCCTACCCGGGGCGAGGAGGGGTCCCCGCCCGGGGGAGCGAAGCCCGGGGGGCCCCGGCGCCGCGGGTTTACCTGTCCGCCGGGCAGGGCCGGAGCAGAGCCCGGCGGAGCAGAGCCCGGCGGAGCAGAGCCCATCGCTGCCCGGCCCGGCCCCGCCCACGCCGGCCCG
>Ga0065711_1044688_pt1 | contig 13940 bp, 5 predicted proteins | sample Hoacrofraction12_FD_59098 | JGI IMG/M metagenome (GOLD analysis project Ga0065711, IMG submission 59098) | Hoatzin crop microbial communities from Cojedes, Venezuela - Epithelial fraction 12 v2 (version 2) | ecosystem: Host-associated > Birds > Digestive system > Esophagus > Crop | place...
CCCCCCCCCGCCCCAGGCACTGCTTAGAGTTCTGGGTGCTCTAAATCCACTCACTTGGGTTTTTTGTTTGTTTGCATTTAAGGAAAAAATAGAACATTAATTATTATTTGTGAAGGGCTAGATTCTCACTACAGCACAGCCCAAGTAAAGTTAAATCATACAGTAGTTACGTTGCTTAAAATATTGAGCAAAGTTTGCTGCCATTGGCCTCCTGACCACTACGTTTGAGCCAGCTGGTACTGTTCGTGGCTCCCCTGATGTTTGTCTGTTGATTTGGGGTGGCAATGAAAACTTTCCTTTGATGCGAGCCTGAGCAGTCCAGCAACAGAAGTGCCAGCACGAGCAGGATGTGAATCTAGAAAATTGTTTTATGAACTTGTTTCAGACCAGCCGTTTTTCAGCCCTTCCAAAAAGAGCGCAGAAGTGAAATGCACCCTGGCCATTCCTTGCGTGGTCCAGGTCGCTGCTGGTTATTCCCGCCACGTGCCCTGTTTTTGGGGCAGCACCTGTGAGAATGTGCCGTTTTCTCAGTCGCTGGAGAGGAAAACATTACAGGTACTTGCTGGCTGGAAAAGAAAGATGCAGCAAGCAGCAGCTAGTTGCAAAATAGCCGCTTTAAAGCAGAAGCTGCCTGGCTCTGCCAAAGCTGAAGGGCCAGCCCCAGAATGGAATGCTTATAAAAATAAGATGGTAACCATGCAGCAGCGAAGGAGTAGAGACCGGGAAGTTTCAGTGTTACATACAACGTGATACTCTGCTTGGAAAAATATTGTCACAATTAGAGAGATATGGGCATGGGTCCATAACCCAGTACCTATCATTAGGGTGATTTTAATCTCTCATTTCCAATTTTGTCTGTGGAAGAAACTCTTTTTGGCTTGAAAATTCTCATGTGAAACGCTGAGCCAAAGGAGATGTGTCTCGTCTGGGAGAAGTTTGAAGTAATTGGTTAAGGCTGGGTTTGAATTATAGACGGGGAGAAATTTGTCTTATACCATGTCAAAACATAACAGTATATTGATTTATTTAATAATTTACAGGATGATGGATTTATTTTAGTTTAACCATGTTGATATTTATTTGATGGTTTGGATTTTCAACAAAATGGAAGAAAGTGCTCCTTTCATGCAACCTGATGGGGAAATAAAAACAAGACAGCAACCTTTGAAAACATGAATGCTGCAGCTCTTCAGTCATCCTGAGTAACAGTGGGATATCTTGATTTTCAATACTTGAGAAATCTTGCAGTCTGTACAAAGAAGGTTTTTCTCCTTTTTATTTTTTTTTTTAACAGCGGAATCTGATTTCTGTCATTTTGGTTTAAAAGATGGGCTATTCCTTGAGCTCTAATTACATCCAGAGACAAGTTTCTGCTGGGGCAGGGGCTGTAGATATGCAAGAACTCATGTAAACTCTCGGACTTCGTTCTCCTTCAGGAGTCGCAGAGGCTTCAATAAGCCCACACTGGGCACCGGTGAAGGGACAAGTCTGATCAGAGGAGGGGTGCTGGGCTGGCACTTCTGTTAGTGCTGTCGACTGAGAAAATGATAAGTTCTAGCAGGTTTAAAAAATAAACTGCTCCAGGTTTAAAAATTATTTTAGAACATAAAGTGCTAGAGAGAAGGTGTACTAAAGTGCCAGCTAGCCCAAAATCTTACAAATTTAGAAAAAAAATGCTAAAGCACTATATAAGTATTCTCTGTCTTTCTCTCTCTTCTTTTCTTCCCCCCGTTCCTGGAGCATCAGAATGACAAGACAGACACTGAATTTTCGTCTTTACCCATTACAGGCTACTTCAACAAAAAATCACTTTCTGGCTTTATAACGAACATGTCCCTGCTGAAAAGTGAGTTGGTGTGCCGCCTTCTGAGCTGTCGGTTTACGGGCAAGCGGTACCTTCTTCTGGTGTCCTGGCATGGCAAGAAATTAATAAATTGCAGACACTTAGCCACTCTTCTCGTTACACATGTCTAACAGCCTTTTGCAATCAGAGAAATGTGTTCATGTAATAACTTACCCTGTAGAATATTATTCCAACAATTAATTTACTTTCTGTGCTTTTTTGCTCTTATCTTGCCGCAGTAGGGACAGAGTGGTTCCTCTCTTGGGTATTTAGTTGCAGGGCAGACAGTTTGTGTGTAGGGAGGGGCTATTCCACATGCGCTTTCCCACATTTTGTGCCTTGTCTTGAACTTTCAACCCTCTTAGCCTGGTCTTCAATGGAGCACGTGCACCCGAAGTGGAATTGCCCTACGGGCTGGTGCTTTGGTGAGTTGTGCTAGGTCAGGCATATCAGTGTCTGTAAAAATGCTCTTCCAGCTCTGCATGGGGGGCTGTGTCTGTTACACTGGAGGTTTTGCAGATCCTACTGAGGCTGGAAAGGAGACCCAGCCCTTGGCTGCACTGTTTGGGTCCAACTCTCCTCTTTTACAGCCCTGATGTTTGATACATGTACTGGTTTATGTCACAGCCCCAGACCTTGCTCTGGTTCTGTTGCAAAAATTTTCCACTCTTGCTGTCCTCAATCTTTAATAGATAATGCTTTGAAAGCATTTTATTTATTAGAAAGACCTTAGCTGACATGATTCACCTCAGCAAGCAGTGAACGTGTGTGTGTGTGTATATATATATATATATTTATATTTATATATGTTACCCTTGCGAGGTCTACCAAGACACTCTGTGGGCACTCAAAGGTGGTGCGTCGGTCGAAGATGTTGGTCTTTACAAGCAAGGCAAAACTCTTCAGAACCAGCAAAAACTAGGTCTAACAAAAATAGTTCAAGTAAACAAAGATGTTTCTCTTTTGAGAGGAGGTAGATGTGCCTGTGTAAGGACATGATGCCTATGGAGTCTGCCCCACCACAAAGTATAAATAAAAAAAAAAAAAATCCAGAGTGGAAAATAAAAAAAACAACTTTTCAAGCATCTCGTCATTAGGACACAGTTGGTTGGTGTCTGCTGGCTGCTGCCTGGCGGTGTTTCCCCAGTAGCATTTCCCTTATTAGATGTCTTGAAGAGCAACAGCAGATTCCTCCTCTACATGTGTGGCTGAAGAATTTCAGTTTTCCACCAAAATTAAATAGGGGCATATATAATTCCATTACATCAGCAGGAGCAGGTCACGTATAGCAACGTTGCGGAGTGTGAGGGGCTGTGTGTGTGTGTCCATCACCAGCCTTTGCCTGGATTGAGCCGACGGGATGTCTCAACCTTTTTTTTGTAGATATAGTTGAAGGCAGGTGACCTTTGTTATTTAGCAGCCTTGTTGTCCTCTGATCCACCTTGGTATCACCTATATTTCCAGAAAAAATATGAAAACACTTTTAAGCATGCAGGACGGAGGTCATCTTGAAGAGGCCTCCTACAAAGTTTCTTTCCTTGGGAAAGGATTTGTTTCTTGTTAGGGAGCTTGTAGCTCTGTTTAAACTTTTTTTATAGTCCGTAAAACCAGAAGGAAAATGCTGTAGCCTAACTGCATAGCCTGTTTTCTATTGCTTGAAAACAAATTATTTCTCTTGACCTTGGTGGAAGTTTGGATGAAGTCACAGCGAAGGAATATAGCTTAACATACAGGGTAGAGGATGATGTCTGCCCCTCTTTAAATCTATGATAACCAATAAGCTTAAATAACTTAATAAGCAGTATTTCAGAAGGAGCCTGAACAGCAGAGAGGACTGGTATTTTAATTTTAATAGATTATGATCATTTGTCTAGGCAGAAAATTTAATTCATTTCTGCATCAAGCAGTGTTTTTGGCTTATAAGAGTTAATGCTTTTAAAAAACACCAGTGTTGGTTTAAAGACTTTAAGATGTAATATAAATACTTTGAAATGCAGACAGCAACATTACATTATTTTAATAAAGTAACAGAAAAATGTACTATCTGTGATACTATCAGCATGCCGGGTAGCACACCACCTGAAGCTGCTTGGGAGGTTTGCTGACAGCCCTGTTAGCTCAGGCCCTGGGTGGATCAACTTTTGTACATTTTTCAAGTCAGCAAGATTGCAAACAAGGATTTAGAGACTGTGAAGTAGTAAAATTGCAAGGGAGAGACACTGGAGTTGGAGAAAAGGGACTCTGATATTTAGTTTCTTTTTCTTGGCGTTATTTAGACTCCCAAATGACAACGTTTCTAGTTTTCTAGCACAAAGGAGGCCTCATGCTGTTCAGGATCTGCTGTAAAGTTCTAGTACAGATCATTCTGTATCCCAAACAATTTATCTAGTTCAGTGATATTTTTGTTTCACAGCTACAGTTTATAGACCCTAGTCTAATAGATGGTATTTTTGGAAACCTCTCGTTTATCTAACAGTAAAAACCAGGATGGAATATTAGCTTCCATTTAGATTTTCCTGAATTCTCTCCCATTAAATCAATAACATTATTTTTTAAAATTAAACTTTCTTTTGCTTTTAAGGAGAAAGACTAAATAGGAAAAATTAAAATACTATTTAAAACAAACACTGAGGCATAAAAAAGATATACAGCATTAATCTCAAGTAAAATAATCTGGGTGGGTTTTGTTACATTTACATCATAATAAAATGCCATTTTAATCGCAGGAATGAAACTGATTTACAACATATACTGTCAATGCTAGAGGGAAATGTGAGCAGGCCATTGTAACTTCTAGTTTGTGCCCGTCAGTCTCACATCTTAAATCCGAGCTGTTAGAGAGACCAGGAGACTGGAGAGAGAGAACCAGATCAAAAAACTTTTTGACAAGTTGACTTCCAGAAAATAACAATATGCTACCCCTGGTTTTGACTAGACCCAGGTACCTGGAAGGAGCTTTGTGAACATAACCAGTTGCAGTAGCACTTTCATTTCTGTCACAGAGGTCTAAATAAATGAATTGGCCATCTGCAATTAATTCGCATTGTGCAAATAGTTTGAAGACTGAGTCGTCTGTCTTCCGAACAGTACGATCTATTTTTAGCTTTTCAAGCAAGCCTGTTTTGTGTTCTTTGTAGAGTCAGCGACATTCTTTCAATTTTTCAGCTTAATTAACACAAAAGAAATTGTAATCTGAGACGGCCGCAGAAACAAGAACCCCCTGAAAACTATGAATTTGCAAGAAAGCAGGAGATGGCAGCTTTGCAGAAAGATAGCTGGCAAAAAGAAAGAAAAAGTCCAGAGCAGTTTGTGGGATTTTGGCTGGAGATTATATAGGCTAAATTTATACATACAGTTTGTTGAGTTACAGTGAATGCTCATGGATTTTGCAACTAATTTTGAATTCTTTATTCTGAAAATGATGAGGTCTGCAGAAAGAACATTTTCACAGGAGATAGTAACTACAACAGAAGAATATTTGTGAATAAAGCAGATTTCTGTAGAATTACGTACACATGTCTGACCTGGGTGTGAACGTTGCTGTGTGCTGCCTGCATGGTTGAGGGAACTCCGAATCCCCTCCGGATGGACTCTATGTGCTTGCAGTTGGGGATAAATCCTTATTTCAAGCTCAGATATAATCATACATATAATTTTTATTAGATTCATGCACTGGGAAATGCAAAAATACCCATGCATCACAAGATGCATTCTCCATTACATTAGTTAGAAGATATGTAGTGATCGTTTGAGTAAACGAAGGCACAGCTTATTCCTCAGAGGGATCTGAGTTACAATGTTAGTTCAAGGTACAAAAAAAAGGAAGTGAAAAGCTGAATAACCAACAGAATGCCAGCTGCAATCAGTGAACGTTCAGAAATAGTACTCTGAAATAGTGACGAGATTTCTGTGCCTGCTGGCAGGTGCTTTTCTGTTTAGATATATCAAATATACAGCATTAGCATTTGCTGTGCATTAGTATTATGCATGCGTAGCAGGTAAGCTTCCCAATTAAATGTTATCCCAAGTATCCATTTGTGGGTGCTTGTTTGAAATAGGCAAACAGAGGGAGGAGCAGTCGTAAACACTCAGCTGCCCCTCTTTGAATCCAGGCAAAGAGCTCGAAAGCCTGAAGTACAACTCCAAAAAGCGTGGCGGGGCCGTCGGCAGCCCCGCTCAGCCGGTGGCCCCTGCGGCACGGGGAGTGGGAACAGGGATTCCTGCAACACCCGCTGCACCTAGAGCCTCACGTTCCTGAGTCACTTGCACCGTCTTTTAAAAATAAAATGTAGATTCTAAGTCATAGAACGTGGAGTATTTAGAGGCATTTAGTTGCATAAAAATACAGGAAAGTGCCTAATGGGATTCTTTTTCAAGTACCATGGTTGGCATGGCAAATAGATCCAGCTGGAAGCCCTTTCGGAGGTCTACCTGCATCTTTAGGTACAGAGGTACCTTTTGAAATCTAGTCTCCAGCTGCTTTTGAAAACTATTCCCCAATGCATTTTACCAACCCTGAATATCAACGTGATCTGGTTCCTTCCCAGTACTTGTGTGTGAAAAAGTCATATCACACATTACAGAAATAATGTGCAGAAAAACGGTTTGTTTAACAAGCTGAATTCATTTCCCAGAACTGCAAGTACCTTCAAGTGTATCAAATTAAAGTAGCAGCCCTGACTGACTTCTGATTAAAATGCGATTCTTCAGTTTGTTGCAGAAATGGGCTCCTACAGGGTGCCGCTGACTTCTCTAGCTCCAACCAGTTTAGCAATAACAGAACCTCACCTCCTAAAATAAGTGCTGGGGGAGATACCTTTTGCTGCCAAGGGCTTCTGAGACTGTCTCCTCTTTTTCCTTCCCTGTGGAAACACACTCTCTTTTCCATCTTGAAATGAAAAGCGCAGCTGAGCAGTTAGGGGAAGGAGGAGGAACATCAGTGTTCTTACTAAGAAACAAGAAGAAAGTCATAAAGCTGTTGCAAAGCCCCTGTGAAGGATTAAGGAGGTGTGTAACTGGTGTGTGCAGTCAACTGGCAACGACGCTGAGAAGAAAAGGGAATTGCGGGCAGTGGTGGGACAGTTGGTTTGCTCGCCTAGAAACTCCGGAAACCTGAGCACGGCAAGCCACAGCAGTTTCTTTAAAAGCTATCTGTCTCACTTGTTTCAACTCCAGGGTCTTCACAGTGCCAGGTTTGATACGCAGTTCGAACTACAGGTAGTATGAAAGCTGCTGAGCAGGGCTGACAGTTGGTGAGGAGAATTAAATACTGCAAAAAATCAGTTTGTGTGCTTTCACATGCATTTGCACTGTGAATTTGCCCCACACAATGCTAGAGGAGGTAGAGGAAAATGAACATTAGTATCATCCTTTCCAGTATCTAAAAGCAGGCAGAAGAAAGTAACAAGCACAATTAATCAATGAACTGGGATTTAATTATTATTTGAATTTTACTTGCAGAAGTTTTCCGTCCTGGGCAATAGGCAGGCATGCCTTTTGTGTCCAAGGGCTAAATATACTGCTAATATGTTAATAAGTGTTCACTGCTTTGATTTTTATAAAGATTTGTGAGTATTTGTTAAACAATTCCACTGCATTAAGAAGAAGATAGATTTCTATGATCTGCATACTCTTAAAGTTAAATTTTTGGATCTTTGTTTAAGGAAAAGTAGATTTAATTCTTAAAGCGTAGTTAAATACAGTAACAAAACAGGAAATATGTCCTAAAGTATGTTTGTTTTAAGCCCCGTAAGAAAGTCTATTTAAGGATTCTTCTGTAAGGATGTAAACTCTGAAATACCTATTTAGTATAACAGTTGTAAAATATGTGAGGTAGTCAATCATACCTTTGGCTTTCATACTCAGCCAGGTTACTTGCCAACATAAGCAAAGACTTAAAGGCTTATTTTTTAGACGTTTCAGACAGAATCCAGTGTAAACCTTTCACTTAATCCATAATATCCTAAATATTAATTAAGTATTTCTGAAAGTAATCAACCAAATTTGTCATTTCTAAACACAGTATGAAGGTATTTTCTACTTCATCTATTTTATTCTTGCATGCTCATCTCTTAAAAGAAATACAATATTTTCTATTTTTTTAAATGCAAGGCATAATCTGCTGATCATTTCTTTAAAAGGTCTGCACCCAATATATTCTCTGTTGACTCATAAGTCTGTAGACCACTGCATTGTTAAATAGCAGTAAATATTCTTTGCTGCTGAATCACCCATGGGAAGGGTAGATCCAGCACCCAGACTGTGGGCACTGAGCGCTCCAGCAAACAGAGGGACAAAGTGCTCCATGCCCTTAAGGATTCAAGAGAATTGTTTAGGTAATTGGCTGTCTACAGCCCTTCTCCATACTCCTAGCCCTGAAAATACCCTCCTCAACAGAAGTGAAGAGACATATCCTTAAACCTCTGTCATCAGCTGGAAACGTACCTTCGTGCACAAGGAGCTCTGCACCAGGCTCGTTGCCAGAGACAGCAGGTTCAGTAGCAGTGTGAAGGACCACATAACAAGCACATTGCAGCTAATTTCTGGAAATTGGCTGGCCCACTTTCCATGAGGAATGGCCAGAAATCAAAGCTGGATAGTGTTGTTCAGCTGTCCCATCCATTTGCGTTCTTTACTCCCTACTGGTGGTCTTCCCTACACCTCTTTGGGGACTCCAGTGTGAGTCCCTTACATCTTAGCTTTACGTGCAAGCCACACAAGAGGTCTCTCAAGAATATTGAGAAGAGGTTTCACTGCTTGGCGTTTTGGGGTTTTGTTTCATTTTCTTCACAGATGTTACCTTGTTACAGCATCCCATGTAAATATGAAGGCAGTCTTCATGTACCATATGCACGATGAATCAGATACCTTCAGGATGTGTTCAACATAATGCATACATGTGGTGTAGATAGCCTTCTCAGCTAGGAGGCTGGACAAGCTGGCCAATAGTATTTGTGCGTATGGTTTGTTCTGCACGTCCACAGCAACCCTTCAAAAACACATATGTATGGTATGGTTTGCTCAGTTGATGCTCCTCGCTGTACAGAGAGGATACTACTTGCTGGTCTCTATCCATGTGAGCCACAACAAAACATAGATGAAGTACTGCAGGAGGTTTAGCTCTCCAGCAGTAAGTAGCTGTGGTGCTTCACTGTTTGATCTGTAGACAGTGCTGACTCCAAGTCTCGTTCTCTGTTCCATGCTTGATGGTCCTCAACAGGAGCTTCTAATTGTAATTTAAAGTTGTCTTCACTGCTTTCATCTGTCTTGCAGAAAGCAGGGGGAAACATCCATGTTCACGGAAAGGAAGCACAGGAGGGTCACCAGGTCTTTTCCTGTTCCTCCTCCTCTCCCCACTTTACGGGTGCTTATTGCCAGTGTAGCACACGAAGATGCTTTTTCCATGACAAATAAGGAGGGAGGGGCCAAGTCAAGCAGAAGCCGTGGGTCTGACCAAGGACAGCACAAATCCCTGGGTCAGAACTTGGAGCTCAGCCTCCTGCTCTCTTATCGAGGACTTGTCTGGTCTAATCGTCAAAACTGAAAGGGCCTGGCCTTTTAAGGGAGGGAGGAGCCAAACTATTTGTGGCTCACTTTCATTTTGATGGGAGTTGTGGCTGCTTGGCAGTTCTGAAGTATTTTATCGTCACTGCCACAGTTGCCTCACAAGGCGCTCTCATGTCACACTGGGCAGTCGCAGGAGAGCAAGACAAAATGTCCTTCATTTATGGAGCTCTGGATAAGCCATAAGCTGGTTGAAGATCTATATGTCCAGGACCTTTGTACTCTAAATATGCATTTTCATAAGTGTAAAAGAGTACCTTTTCGCATTATGGCAAGTAATAGACTTTTCTGCCAAGAAGAAATCGCAGTTTCCTCACAAGATATTGCTGTGGTGCTGCAGAGCCCGGCAGACAGTAGAGGGAGCACACGTGAAGAGTCACTGTTCCCAGTGCCATGGGAGAGCGGCACTAATTGTATGTAAAACAGCTGAGAGAAATGGAAGAAAGAAATAGCAGGGTGAAAGCTGTGTTGGTTAGTAGTGTACTGGAAGTAGATGAAAGGGCTGGAGGGAACAGGTTAAATGTCTGAGTATTAGGGAATGAGGAGCTAAATATGGCATCTTAATACGGCACGTGGCAGGAGGCCAGATCTGTTAGTTCATAGATCTTAACCTGCTTCCAATATTTGGGTTTGAGCAGGATTAAAAACCAGGAGGGGAGGTTTTTTGGGTTCTGGTTTCAACAGCGATGGAATCTCCGAAGAGCAAGTTCAGTGCTGTGGCATCCAAATCCAAATTCCCATCTTGTGGGACCTTAGGGTCCAGGCCACAACGCAGCGTCGTTTCTTCTGTCTGTCTGTACCAAACAGTTGATAACTGTGATCCACAAAATAATCTGTGTGCAGCTACAGAACATAGTTAGGTGATTGTGGCTCTCTGGAAATAAAACGTAACACTTGGACAACTGATGTACCTATCAAGAACAGTGTGTGAATTTAGATTCTACCCCTCGTTTAAAAAATGTAGCATCTCCAAGGTAAAATTTTCTTATGCTCTGTGTTCGACATGTTTACATCATGCAGTACCAAAGCTAGGACAAGTTGCTAAAATATAAGGTTTCTTAGGAATCAGCTGCATTGATGGCTTTGTTATAACTGAGAATATAAATGAGAGTGACATTTATATAACAGACTTTCCAGTATAAAAGCCAAAGTCTGTTGGCTGTAAACACTCAGAAAGCTTTACCGTGAAAAATTATCACAATCAGGGGTTAGATGTTACATTTAGAGAAAACGTAGGGCAAGATGCATGAATCTGCTGGTTTTTCATCGCCTTTTTCCAAGTGGAATGACTTGAGCTGAAGTTAAGTTTTTACTACTTAAGAAGATTATATGGTTCATAGAAAAATAATTCAAACTGCTTAATTTTTAAAGCTTTTTTAATAAGAAAACTTTAAAGAGGTTCACTTTAGAATGCGATTCAAGTAGTGTAGGTAAGGTAGTTAAATATTCCCTCACTGAAATGCAGTTTGAAAAATAGACTATCATGGCACCTATACAAGTATTTCTATAGATCCTTATCTGTAAAAACAGCAACATATTTCTTTTTTTTAATTAAAGATCATTATAATTGCTAATGTATGATTGTTTGGGGGCATATGTGAGTCAAACTGTGGTTTTGAGAACACAGTTTTTGAGAACACCTTAACCTTCACCGAATCCTTCGCCCTGTACTGTAATGTCTGTGCTGGATTAAAATACAGGCCGGTGCTGGAGATGCCCCATGCCCTTGCCAAGGAGAGGAGCACCTCCAAGAGGACACATGAGAAAGCTGGGCATCACTCGGAGTAGCTGAGGAACAGAATTTCCTAAGACAGTGACCATTTTGCAGAGAAGCTAATTAGCAGTTTGGGAAAGGAACAAAACAAAGAGCCTTGGAAACCAAAGTGAAGGGGCAGAAGAGGGGTTCAAATTATTTAGCGAAGAGACACCCTCTCACAAAGAAGCAAAGCCTGCTAGGGAGAGCAGAGGCAGACTCACTGCTCCTAGAAATGGCATAATCGGGCCAAGAGGTGAATTCGAGCCTGTTTGGTTTTTTCCATGTATTTGTTCCTTACTTGTGTGTTTTTGTTACCTTTTTTTACTGGGTTTTCTTGGAGGTGGGGCTTTTTTTTAAGACTTAGGTCTCTATGATTAAGAGGTTCCTTTGCTAAGCCTATATTACTTTGTTTCATAGTCCTTTAAGGATACTAGTGGAAAACCAGAGTTTCTCACAGCCAATATACTCTCAGGCAATGTACCAAAAGAACTGTCTCCAGAAAATCGTTCCATAAGTGTTGATGTGTCTAGATAGTGGCTTACACCATGGAGTAATCTTCAGCTCGGGTCTTCAAAGCTAGCCAGTAGTGATTCATTCACGATGTATATCTGTCTAGACACGAAACTTGATGCAATAAAAAGGTTTCTTACTCAGGTGTGAAGAGACTGTAACAATTACATAATTGTTACTAGGGCAGGAGGTCTCAAGTCAGGGTAGGTTCTTACTGCCATGTCTTTCCCCATCTTCTCTGCGTGCAGGCCACTTTGGAGTGTTTGGATCTGGCCAGTGAATGTGTGCTTCTGCCATCTCTCACTGGAGTCGTTTGCTCCTGCCAACAGGTTTCACATTGATGCTTCTATAAAGAGACCTGCTGCAGGACGCTCTTTGGGGCAGTGAGATCCTGCTGTCCATTTTCTTAGCCGATGAAAACACTGCCTCGGCGCTTCACGTGCTTAATTTCATACTATAATCTCAGTTTCAGCTCTCTGGTAATGGGAATTTCTTTATTCATCCTTAGGCAAGGAATTTCTTAGCCTTTTTAACTTTACTCTTAAACAGTGCTAAGCATATTCAGATCACTGAAAAACAGCGTGTTTGCAAGTCTTCACTGCACAGTTTGAGCTTGTAGCTCTTGTGTCTTAGATTGGGTCATTATCCCTATGCCCATCAGCTTTTAGGGTGAAGAAGAACTAATTCTTTATATTTCTAGACTGAAAGTTAGGAGACGGTCTGTGCTGGTAGATCATGGTGGCTCTGTTTCTGCTTTGTGGCCATTGTCATTCAGCTGGGTACGGAGTCTCCAGCAACACAAATGCCTTGATCCACCGTGGAGGGTATGATACCAAATAAATGTAACCAAACCTTATAGGCAAGATGATGGTTGCAAAATAAAATGGGGTTATCACAGTGTGTCACAATTGCCTTGTCCCTTTGGCCTGGCAGAACTGTGAATTTATAAACTCTCTCACTAGTTTCTTCACTCGAGGAAAGCAAACCCAGGAAGCTTAAACTCCATTTTTCTTTCAAATGAATATTAATGGCAAATGTTTTAAGGCACTTGCTCAGCTCTGTAATAATACACACGTCCATTGATGAGATGGTCCAGACAGAACAGGGGATTAGGAATACGGAATTTAAGACTGAATTCGAAAAGGCAGCACTGGAACTTCAGGCCCCAAAATATCCTCTGAAAGTTTGGCTTTATTTCACGCTGTCGGTCAGGATTCTCCTTACAGCGCCACTATATTCATAATAATGAAATGCATTAAATCCACCCTTTCCTGTGTGCCTCACAAGACACAGCACTGTGCATTCTCAGCACATGTGTAGTTTTGATAAAGAGACATTATCGAGCCTGAAATCATTTTAAACAAAACAAATAATGCGGCTGCCCAGCACTTCCTCTGGAAGTAGTTCCTTGGACAAATCTTCCTTAGCTCTCACGTGTATGGAGTTAGTATATATATCCCTCAGTAACACCAATTCACAGAAAGAATTTTTCAGAATAAATGTATGGCTGTGTATTTTATATATAGGGTGTGAAATGCAGCCCCGCAGGAGGGCCCTGCCTTCAGCCCAGGGTTGCCGGTGCCAGGAGGGACTCGGCATCTTCCAAACGTGCAAGGGCAGGCGAGGGGGAATGGGTGTCCCTGTGCCATCACCCCAGGGCTGCCGGGTTACCAGGCACTCTGCTTCCTCAGCGGCTGGCAGAGGAGCTGCAGCTTGAAGGAGGCAGTGGGATAAAAGCCGTGGGATCCCCTGCCCCTTTCAGCATCCCTGCATCCTTGGCCATTCCGAGGGCATGGTGGCTTTCCACCAAAGCCCTTCTGCTGAGCCAGCCGTGAGCCTGCGGAGCGACAGGGAGGGGATCTCCACGTGCAGCCTTCGTCACCGATGAGCTTGCGGGGAGCTCGGGGCTGACACCCGGGAAGCGGGCGGCAGGCTCCGGGGCCGGTTCAAGTCCTGGGAGCTCCTGGCCTCTGAGGACCAGGGGCTCTGCCGCGCTGCTGGCTCTCTGTTGACACAGCGCAGGCTAAGCTGTAAAAAGCCGATTGCTTCAGAAGCGAGCAGGTCACTCTTAGTCAGACCAGAGAGCGTGTACAGAGCAATGGAAAAACAAATTCGTTATTGTAACACCAGAGAGCATAAAGCAAACCTGGAGGTGACCTGCAAAAGAAGCCAGCACCAGGTTTCTGCCCTGTTTGGTGCTTTATGGTGTACAAAGAAAGACTGAGAAGCGTGCAGGCTTTTTTTTTTTTTTTTTTTTTTTTTTTTTTT
>Ga0065711_1011008_pt1 | contig 13939 bp, 10 predicted proteins | sample Hoacrofraction12_FD_59098 | JGI IMG/M metagenome (GOLD analysis project Ga0065711, IMG submission 59098) | Hoatzin crop microbial communities from Cojedes, Venezuela - Epithelial fraction 12 v2 (version 2) | ecosystem: Host-associated > Birds > Digestive system > Esophagus > Crop | place...
CGCTTGAATAAATTACCTATTGTTTCAACTTTGCGAAACTGTTTCAGTGAAAGTCCTTGGAAGGGCTCTGGCAGGCTAGTTGAATATCAGACTCCCCTTACCCCCCCCCTCCTTTAACGCGACAGTTATCAGGGGGTCACATTAAAAGTAAAATAATACAATACTTTATGGAGCTTCATTCTGGTGAGGAAGAGGCACAAGTTGTCAGAAATTATTATAAAGTATATTTTTAAGCAAGAACTTGACCTATTACACTCTGTTCTTTTTATAGTCATTTTATACATGAATTATACGTACATTTAAATGCAGTGCTTCTCAGAAGTCCTGTTTTGAGTCTTTTTTTGGGAGATGACAGAAGACAATGCAAAATGGCCAGAGTATTTTAAAATGCTGCAGTTTTGACATTTAACTGAAACTTTGACTTGTATCAATGAATATACATAAATCATATTGTTTAACTGCAAAAGGTAGCAACTGGGATTGAAAAGTGAGAAAGATGAGATCAATTGTTTTGAATCTTTCAGGAAAGTTGCTTGTATTTAAACAGTGACTATCCATTCAAATAAAAAAAAATGTATGCTTTATAAGGGATGAAACTAATGAGAAAATATCTTGCTTTTAAGGAACTAGATGCAGGCGTGATTCCCTTAGACTGGACTATAGACCAGTATCTGAGTTTCCCTCTATTAAATTCTTTCTGTTTCTATGTTTTAAGGGACTATAGCTCTGGAAGGCTTCAGGACCCAGGGACTATTTCCCTGTCAACCCACTAGTCCACTTCCAAAACCCAGTAGTCTTTCTGCACCAAGAGAGTCTTCTCATCCCTATCCAATAAAATACGCTGCCCTTTGTCCAGCCAAAAGAGAGACTGAGTATGTATTCCGAACAAACACACACACATATAAACACACAGACACAGGAGCTGGTGAACCCCTGGTCTCAGGAGTATTGACACCGTGCTCACCTGGATCCTTGCTTTTTTCAGCCTTTACCACTCCAAAATAATAATAAAACCCACCTTATAATTATAGAATCATAGAATGGTTTGGGTTGGAAGGGACCTTTAAAGGCCATCTAGCCCAACTCCCCTGCAGTGAGCAGGGACATCTTCAAATGGATCAGGTTGCTCAGAGCCCCGTCCAACCTGGCCTTGAATGTTTCCATGGACGGGGCACCTACCATCTCGCTGCGCAACCTGTGCCAGGGTTTCATCACAATCGTAAAAAATGTCTTCCTTATATCCAGTCTGAATCTACCCTCTTCTAGTTAAAAACCATTACCCTATCCTACCCTACCCTACCCATCTTTCTATCACAACAGGGCCTGCTAAAAAGTTTGTCTTCATGACAATGCAAAAGTAACTAAAAATAGATGTGATAGTCCTCTTTTGTATAAAAAATTCAGATGAAAAAAGCTGACCTTCACTTCTGTATTTAGATGACAGTTATTTCATGCAGAGACAGCTTTCATTTTATCTAACCTTCTACAATAGCTGCTGGAAACTGCAGTCTGAATAGAACCTGCATCAGTGTCTTCCGTATAAACCACCATAGTACTTCACTGATGCTGTGTTGAGTCATTCATTTGTATACATTGCTTTTGGAAGATAGAAGAACAATGACATTTTGATGAAAAATTCTATAATTTTTTGGACTGACCCAATTAGCTGTATTCTTAGTTTTATGGACTTGGTGCATACAGCTTGCTCTTTCAAAGACAACCTTGTATATGTGATATACTGAGATACACCTGATACGCTAAGAAGTATTCAGATGCCCTAGCGCATGAATGATTTCTTTCTCTATTTGTGTAACATACTAAAATATCAAGGATATCATGATATTCTTACCATTTCCCACTGCATTGAAAAGGTAAAATGAAATAATAAAATAAAATATTATATTTTAAATTTGCTTTTGAGAAAAGAAAGAAACAAAAGACAAGTCTCAAAGGACTAATCTCAGCTGAAAGCTCTTCATGAGGAGAACATAAAAGCCTTTACATTGTTTGCATTTCTTTTTAATTTTTTTTAATTGTCTTATTTCTTAAATAAGTTAATAACAATAATTGAGTGTACTTTGTTGTCTGTAATCATGGTATCCCAAGAGTACTGTCAAGAGCTGTATAGATCAAAATATTATTAAGAACAAAAAGTAATAACAGGATTTTCCTGCTTTTTCTTTTTCTCCATCTGAGCTATGAATGGTTGTAATCCATGCTATATTGTTACTTTAAACACTCATTTTTCCCTTTCATTAACTATGAATTCACATGGAGGGTTCACAAGACAAGTTACGGCTACCTTACTAAGCAGTAATTATGAGTAAATGAGGGTCATTGTTAGTTCTCTTCTGATCTGGGGAGCAGATTGAAGTGTTTGCAAAAGGAATACACTTTTGGCATTGCCAGCCATACAGGTATGTTTGTCACAGCTGTTGCTTTGCCTAGGATTTTTCCCCCCCTCTCACCAAAGAGAATGTTTTCAAAGGTCATAATGCCAGTAATAAATTCATTGTGAATTCATATGGACAGTGGACAAGAGTAAGTCCATCTAACCCTCAAATATTTCAACAGCGTTTATAGAGACTAGCAGCCAAAACCATCTATAGCTTCACTCATGGCTTTTCTTGAAGCTTATGAAGAGAAACATCTGAAAGTTTCTTGCCAGTAAAGTTACTGTGGAATGTGTGTTGAAATAATCTTTACCTAACACTTAAACCTTCAACAAGCTCTTGTTCAAGCTCCTATAAATGTCTACAGAAAGTGCATTATAAAACATTTTACAGCATTTCCTGGTCTTCATCCAGAAGCAGATGTGAATCATACAATATTAATCAATAATAAGAAAAGTATACTGTGGAAAATGCGGTGTTTCTTTGAGTGTTTTCTTGGAGATATTTACTGAACAGATTAATACAAATGTGTACATTGATATGGTCAAAATACAGACCAACATATGTAATTTTGTGTTTTGGATCTCTGATTTCCATGGAGGTTTTATTCCATGCCCTGCTCTCCCTCTCTGGTGTTATCTGGACTGTTCTTCGGCATTACGACTGATACTTATTTCCTGGCAGGCATTTGCTCTGAAAAGAAAATTGATTTTTTATATTTAACTGCTCTTTCTCTTTTCTCCTTCTTAAAAAACTCCAATGGAAATAAATGTAATAAGGTCCTCCTAATTCTTTTACTACAAAACCTGAAATTAGCTTTGTTGCCTTCACCACACATTTTTAAGTGATAAAATATATTTTTTAAAACTGTGAATACTAGAAATAGAATAATACCCCAAGCCTATTTCCTTCAGAAAATCATTAACCTCTAATATATGACTCAGAATACTTCCAGATCTTTGTCTGTGTTATCTTATCTTGACGGTTCAAGCATTTTTAAAGATACATCTATCATCAGTTTAGTTTCCCTTGAGACATCTTCTCCTCTATAATTTATATTTTTCTATTACTTTAATTCACTTCATAAAAACCACTCTGTGGTCAATATTGAAAGCTAGCAGGAGGTAAAGTCAATTTTATATGATATAAACAGGAACTTTCAAATTACAGTAACTGTTGGAGCTCCTTTTGTTTGGTGCAATCTCTGAAGTCACTGATACTATTTTGATGCAAAAGATTTTTATGGAATACAAGTCAGCTGCAGTAATTACTCTCATGGGATCTCGATATAGACAACTGGCTATTTATTTTGGGAATGCTCTTTGTCTGTTTTCTCAGGACTGCTGAATACAATCTATTCTTTTTGTCTGCTTTGTCTAGCTGCTTTGCCAGGCTGTTTTATTCACCTTACTAACCTAAGTGACTCCCACCAAATTCACTAAGTGAAATGCAAACATTGTATTTATATTTCCAGTCCTTTTCAGTAAGCATGTATGATCTTTATTTGGTTTCTATTTTATTGGTGTAGTAAGCTGGGCAGAAGAATATCCTCATCTCTGAGAAAGTAAAATCTGTGTGTACCATGGTATCTTCCAGATCATGGTATCTTTCAGAAATGAGTTTCCATTTTAGAGAAAAAATGACAAAACTGCATCACCTGAGCACAAAACACTTTTCCTTATGCAATACATAATCAGAATTTAATGTTTAAAAATAAGCAGTGTAACAAAGTCATCTCAAATATAACATTATCTTGAGCCTTTCCTCCTGTGAGGACATTTTTTCCAGCCAAGATTTTGGCCTATTTCTGCGCTCACATGTGGGAACAAGCTTCGCTATGGCTACATCTATACCAGAAAATTAAATGTATCCAGACATGTCTTCAAGCATGAGGCCAACAGGTACAGGACATCTGTTTTCTAACAAACTGTTTCAGCCTCCAAAGCAGGATGCCTATGCAAACCACCTGCTGGAATGGCTCCTGGGCTGCTCCAGCTGCCAAAGCATGTCCAGAAGTTCTTCAGGGAAAGAGCTTGTTTGAATGGGCCAAAATGATGCCAAGAAACCTTCTAATGCTTTGCTAGCATAAATGAGCATATTCCAATGCCACGGAATCTTCCCAAGCATGCTCAACTTTGCTAGGATAGATGCACACCATGCCTCTTTTACCTGAGCGGCACACTTCTGCTAACCACCTGGACCAAAACAGCTCTCATTTAATTTTCTTTCTGTGAGCACTTTTCCTTCAATGGCCAAGATCATGACTAAAGAGTTATGAGAAACATTTATCCCAAAGTGGGTATCAAGATATGTAAGAAGTGACATTTCTGTTTAGCTATCTGATAGTGTTGCAGAGGCAAGAGACAACCACAGAAGGCGAAGGGCTCTGGAGTGGAGGCTCACGCTGAGGGACCCTTCCTGAAGTGCCAAAACCATGGCAGCAAGGTGGCAAGGCAGCAAAAGGGCCAGGTGAGAGGAGACCCCAGCCCCTCCTATGAGCGGGAAAGAGGGAGCGAGCAGCTCTGACTCAGCATGGGGGTGGACAAGTGTGACAGCGGCCAAACACCCTCATGTACAGGAGCAGACCCCAGGGAGCATAAGCGACCAGGAGCACAGGCAAACAGGGTGCGACGCAGCAGTTAGGGTAGGCAGGGTGTGCAGGGAAGGCTCTTGTGGGCAGGGTGCAGTCCCCCTCATGGCAACCTGACTAGTGGGCATCGCCCTCCCAGGAGACGTCCTAGCCATGGTTTCCACTCGTGGGAAAACCATCACCAGGAGTATGCGGACCCAGACAGATGCCCCACACAAACACATGGCTGTCCAGGTCTCTGGCTGCAGGGAGTGCCTGAGCCTGGCGCTCGTACCAGAGGACAGCAGAGACAACGGCTGTGTTCGGTGTGACCAGGTAAATGATCTACTCAGCCTGGTGGCAGAGCTGAAGGAGAAAGTGGAGAGGTTAAGGAGCATCAGGGATTGTGAGAGAGAGATTGACTGGTGGAGCCCCTCCCTGCCATCCCTGAGTCCAAGGCAGCAGGAGGCAGCTCCACAAGAAGCAGAGGACCCCCTACCCTCTTGCCATCAAGGAGAAAGAGAGGACCTAAGAGACAAGGGGGAATGGAAACAGGTCCCTGCTCAGGACAGCAGGCGAATCCCCTCCTGGCCTCCCTCACCTCCCCAGCTGCCCTTAAGATAGATACGGGGCTCTGGAATGTGAGGTCCAGGCAAATGAGGATGAGAGTGAAGCTCCATCCAGGGGGTTGCCTAGGACGAGTAGGTCAGTCCCACACATTATGACTGCCCCGATAAGAAAAAAAGGAGGGTAATTGTCATAGGCAATTCCCTTCTGAAGGGAACAGATGGCCCAGTAGGCCAAAGAGACCCATCCCACAGGAAAGTCTGCTGCCTCCATGGGGTTAGGGATGTTCCTAGGAAGCTCCCTGGTCTGGTGCAGCCCTCTGATTATTACCTGCTGTTGGTAATGCAGGTTAGAGGTGATGAGATTGTGGAAAGAAGTCCCAAGGCCACCAAAAAGGACTTCAGGGCACTGGGGTGATTGGTTGAAGGATCAGGGGCGCAGGTGGTGTTTTCCTGAATCCAGTCAGTGGCAGGGAAGAGCACTGAAAGGGGCAGGAAAACTCACCTGATTAACAGGTGGCTCAGAGACTGGTGCCATCAATTCTGGTTTCTTTGATCACGGGGAGGTTCACACAGCACTGAGCCTGCTGGTGACAGATGGAGTTCAGCTGTCTCAAAGGGGAAAAAGGATTCTTGGCCACAAGCTAGCGGGGCTCATTGAGAGGACTTTATACTAGATTCAAAGGGGGAAGGGGGTATAATCAGGCTCACTAGAGATGAACCCAGGCGTGGCATGCCAGGGTTGGGAGTGAGATCGATAGCCTAGCTCAAGTGCATCTACACCAACGCATGTAACATGAGCAATAAATGGGAGGAGGTGGAAGCCATTGTACAGCAGGACAGTTATGACTTGGTCACCACCACAGAAATGTGCTGGGATGACTCTCACGACGGGAGTGCTGCGATGGATGGCTATAAGCTCTGCAGAAGGGATAGGCAAGGAAAGACAGGCGGTGGAGTGGCACTGTACGTTAGGGACTGCTTCGATTGTATAGAGCTCGACGATTGTGATCACAAGGTCAAATGCTTATGAGTGAAGATGAGGGCTAAAGCCAACAAGGCAGACATCCTGCTGGGGGTCTGTTATAGACAACCCAACCAGGATGAAGAGGTAGATGAAGTTTTCTTCAAGAGGCTGGCAGAAGTCTCACAATCGCTAGCCCTTGTACTTGTGGGGGAATTTATCTTACCGGACATCTGCTGGCAATACAACACAGCAGAGAGGAAACTGTCTAGGAGGTTCCTGGAGTGTGTGAAGGATACTTTTCTGATACAGCCGGTAAGTGAGCCTACCAGGTGAGATGCCTCACTAGACCTGCTGTTTACTAACAGAGAAGGACTGCTGGGAGATGTGGTGGTCGGAGGCCATCTTGGGCTTAGCGACCATGAAATGATGGAGTTCTTGGTTCGAGGTGAAGTTAAGAGGGGGGCCAGCAAAAACACCACCATGGACTTTCAGAGGGTAGACTTTGGCCTTTTCAGGACACTGGCTGAGAGAGTCCCTTGGTAGAGTGTGCTGAGGGACGAAGGGGTCCAGGCAGGCTGGACAGTCTTCAAGGAGGAAGTCTTAAAGGCACAGGAGCAGGCTGTCCCCATGTGCCGCAAGACGAACTGGCTGGGAAGATGACCGGCCTGGCTGAACAGGGAGATCTTACTGGGACTCAGGAATAAAAGAACCATCTACCACTTATGGAAGAACGGGCAGGTGACTCAAGAGGATACAGGGGTCTCATTAGGTCATGCAGAGAGGAAATTAGAAAGGCAAAAGCCCAGCTAGAACTCTGGCTGGCCACTGTTGTAAGGGACAACAAAAAACGTTTTTACAAATACATCAACAAAAAAAAGAGGGCCAAGGAGAGTCTCCATCCCTTACTGGGTGCAAGAGGGAGTATTACCACCAAGGGCGAGGAAAAGGCTGAGGTACCTAATGCCTTCTTTGCCTCAGTTTTCAATAGTCAGACTGGTTATCCCCAGGGCAATCAACCCCCAGTACTGGAACATAGTGAAGGAGAACAGAAGAAACCTCCCATAATCCAGGAGGAATGAGTTAACCACCTGCTAGGCCACCTGCACAATTACAAGTCTATGGAGCTGGATGGGATCCACCCAAGAGTGCTGAGGGAACTGGTGGAGGACCTGGCCAAGCCACTCTCCATCATCTATCAGCAGTCCTGACTAACAGGGGAGGCTGCAGATGACTGGAGGATTGTCGGTGTAACACCCATCTACAAAAAGGACTGGAAGGAGGATCCTGGGAACCACAGGCCTGTCAGCCTGACCTCGGTGTCGGGCAAGATTATGGAGTTATTCATCCTGAGTGCNCTCACCGGGCATGTGAAGGACAACCAGGGGATCAGGCCCAGCCAGCATGGGTTCATGAAAGGCAGGTCCTGNTTGACCAACCTGATCTCCTTCTATGACCANGTNACCTGCCTAGTGAATGAGGGAAAAGCTGTGGATGTTGCCTACCTGGACTTTAGTAAGGCCGTTGACACTGTTCCCCACAGACATTGGAATAGGCTGCCCAGGGAGGTGGTTGAGTCACCATTCCTGGAGGAGTTAAAAAAATGTATAGATGTGGCACTTCGGGATATGGTTTAGTAGGCATGGTGTTGTTGGGTGGATGGTTGGACTTGATGATCTTAGAGGTCTTCTCCAACCTATGATTCTGTGATTCTATGAATCTATGATTCTATGACAGGGAGAACAGCCAGCCACCATGCAAGCGTATTTATATAAAAACTTCCCTGAGACACCTCAAAAACTCTGAAATTCCCAAAAGCTTTCCAAAAAAGACAATGTCTCTTCTGATAATTTATAGCTTTTGACCATCATGACTACAAAAAACCTGCTCTTCTAAATAGAAACTTTTCAGTCACCCTGGAAAAAAATGCTGCATAGGAAATGTGAAGATAATAGTAGAGATGTCTGGATTTTTCCTAGCACTGAAGCTTCTCCATGTTGATTTAAGCAGACCCTGTCCACTTCAGCTATTCTTCATGCAACATCAAAGAAAGAAATCTTGTGCCCACCATGCTATGTAAGGAACAGCTACACCGGTACGTCTATGTGCAAGAAGCCCATTTCTCCACAGTTGAAATATTTTTATTTCCTCTTACCAAATTCATTTGTATGGTTTTAGTCTTATCAGAATGGCTTATTCCCTTCACTAGCACTTCCTTCTGCTTTTTCCTTATTATTATTTTCAGATATATAAAGCCCTCCTTCATTCTGCAGAGTTTTCTATAGTGTTATCAGTGTGGCTTTTAATATATTCCTATTATGCAAGGAGGAGAGAATGACTTTTGCATTTGGACCAGACAGTGATGAAGTTTGTGTTCATTTTCAGTTCCAGTGGGAAACAATTTTATTCTTCTTGTCAGCCCACTGGGACATCTTTGTGCTCTGAATATGTTAGTTTTCCTCTCTGTAAGCCAACAAGTACTCGTAGCAAAAGTGTGCTCAGATGAACTTTTCTGCTGTGTCATCTTCGGAGTCTCTCACATGACAAAGGACACAAATTCCTTATGGTGCCATAGTGTAGCCTTCATTTTATTGATTGGGGAACTTCACACACTTGTATCAGAGACAGTAGCAGGTTGCTTTACTGACGTGTTCATATTGGTCACATTAATCCTAATTTTTCTTCCTCTGCTTTTGTCAGACCCAAGGGATATGGTCTATCTTGAATGCATTTTCAGAGCTTCTGCTCACTTAATGAAGAGTTCTTGCTCAGCAGGCAAAATATACTTCAGTCTTATTCTTTCTTGTGCCCTGAATTAAAGACCTTCAAGATCTTGTAATTTCATAATTGCTTTTAACCTCCTGTATTCTTGAAGGTAGCTTCAGTCCATTAGAGGAGTAAATGAAAACTAAAGCCACAGTAGATCAAATGAGCAGTAGCAATAAAAGAAATTATGTGTAAGAACAAAAAATCTGGCAATTTGATAGATTTTTATCTTTTAAGGTTGGATTAATTTCATCTAGCTTTTAATGTATGTACAATAGATGACATGCATTGCTTTCATAATCTGTGTGTCTCTGTCTCTGGATAATCAAAGGGTCATAGGTGACTACCATAACTGGCTGCTAACCTTTTAAATGAACAGAATTATGTAAGTCCCACTTAATTAAATTGTTGGTCCTTTCCACTTTAAAATCTGTGACTGTGAAGATCAAATCCTGGCTACACTTCTTACGAATTTTTCCCCCCAGATTATTTGTAAAACAAAACAAGCAGGAGAGTGAAGAATGAAAGAGTGGAACATATGATGGAACAAGTTTATCCCAGACTGTGTGGCAGAGCAGTAGGAGAATATAAAACCTGAGTTTCCTGTTTGCTTATTCTGATCCCTGTCTGTAAAAACACAAAGTGATTCTAATGGATAAGGGTGTGATTCATCCCATCTAAGCTTAGCTATAACAACTAGTTGTCTAGCAGTTGTCTACAGTCAAGAAAAAGAGATCCAGAGACCAATTTATTCCACCCATTTTACACAGCTATCTCAGAATGGGATAAATCACTCTATGGATTTACCTATTTCTCATTACTGATGATGGAAGCAGCTTGGATCACTGATCTCAGCTGACAGCTACCTTTTAGACGGCTGCAAGTTCTGGTGGCAGAATATTCCCCAAAAGCCTACCTTATATACACCGTCACAGCTGACAGCAGTCAAAAAGAAGTGTGTGCTTACCAAGGGATGAAAATTCTTTTTCACAAAAGCTTTCAAGGTTTATGTTTGTTTTTGAACTGACCTCAAGCAAAACACCAAGCATTCCTAATGGTTTCACAGATAGGGAATGGTTATGTGACAGTGGAAAATATGAACACTTTTATTCAGAAGGGAATACATGCGTAACAGGTGGAGAATAAGTGAATGAGAACTCCATGTTGTGTAAGAAATTCAGTTTTAAGTCTCTGCTCAGCCTGGGTTAGAGCAACATGTACCATCTGAGATTGCTCTGTATCAGAGGAGAAACAGTTCATCATTCTGGAAATTTTTTGGCTTAGCTGAAAACTAGTTCCAGGAAAGTGTCTTTGCAGAAGAAAGGTCAAAGATAGGCATTAAAAAAGGAGAACCTTTTCACATTTGCAAGTAGAATTTGCGAAGCATAGCTGTGGCAATGTAATGATTACAGTACTTCTTCTGCTAGATATATTCTGTGAAGTAAAATACACAACAAATTGGAAAGCTTTACTGTCAACCACAAAACTCTTGCTAGCATTAGATTTCCATTTCAAAAGAAACACTAAAAGGCCAACATTTGGAAGTAGAATATCTAACCAATCCCTCTTCTCCCCGTATTCACTCACTTCAATATTTAAAAAAAGTCTTCTGTATCATTTTCAATAACATACATATCTTTTAACAATGTAAATCCAATAGATTTAACTATAGCTTTGGGGATTTTTCAGGGGGGTGGGCGTGCTCAACATTGAACGTTAGGATTGCTTAAGCACCAACAGTTTATCTCTTTTAAGTGAAATGCTATTAAATTATTCCATCTAATTATGTTAATCATGGCAGTGACAAGGGACCAAGCAAATTAGGGCTCTCTAGTTTTAGGAGGAGTGCAAGTCTAGAACAGTAAGAAGTCCCTGCCTTAAATCACTATTGGTCCTACTATTGCCTTTAAAATCATGATGATTGCACAGAGGGGAAAAAATAAATTGTTCTGTTAGAACTAGCACATGCAATGACTTTATTTGTCCAAGCTAATTGTTCATACAACTCAGACATGCATCTTACCATCTGTCAGTCAAATGCGATCCGTGCACTTGAAGATATTTTAAAGTTGCTATAAAGTAACCTTCCTAACAATTCTAGTTATTTTCAATAATAAGAGAAACAACTGGTATTGGAAGTGATTTTCATACCTACATTAAAAAGAGCAGGTGGCAGAGGCGGCAGAGGGTTACGAGACAACTGAGGAGTAATAGACCATATCACGGAATATCTTTGATATGAAATTTACGACTATGCTTTTTCATCAGTTTATCCTGTTACCGCTAGTTCAACTCAAGTAGTCCAGTTATTACTTTAATCCCTATATTAACTCACTCTATTCTTCCACCAAGCTTTCAGCTGCTTCATCTGTCTGGAACTGAAATAATAAACCACATTTGTTATCTGCATTCCACAAACAGTGTTTTATTCTAGCAAGTCGAGACACTCCCCTTATTTTGTATTAGACATTTGGAGATAGGTTCCCAAAGTAATTTTTGCTTACATCTTCTGACATCAAACCAGAGAGTCTTTAACATAGTACCATCAGTGAAGATACTACACTGGCTGTACTCACCGTATCACTCCCTACAGCCCCTGGAAGAACTTCTGGGTTTTGAAATAGCTTGTTCAGAAAACAAAAAAAAAAAATAACTTTCATACCTGATTTTACATTCTTCTAGTTACCTATTTAGAAATGTAGCATTGTCACCTCTGCAATCTTCCATGATCCTTATATACTAGTATTCTGTACGTGAATATATATATATATACACTTCTGAACACAAGTATACGTGTAGACACATAAAAATGTGCTGCAACAGAAAAGGTTATCTTTATGTACACCTGCAGTAAAAATCCATTTATTATATTGACACTTTTCTGCAGTGATAGACATGAAGCTTTTTATTTATTCTTTAGTTCTGCAAAACCATCTCACTTAGAGATGTTACCATTTTGTACCTCTGGCACTTCTCTTAGCATCCAAGTCTTTCTGAAAGAAATCTAAACAAATAAATAAAATGTTTGTCTCCAAGGAGACTGTGACTGTACATTGGGAATCCACACAAGCAGTCTCCAGACACTGACACTGTGGAATGAATACAGTAGATGATTTGTGGGAGGAAAAAGCAAAATAAATAAACCATTTCAGTAACAGTCCACTTGTCTCAAAGACAGCTTTAATTATTTTAAACCCTGTTATTCTTCTAACAAAAAACCTTCCATGTTGCATCCTTTTTATCAAATGACTGTTCTTTGATTGAATAAACTCCCATCACTGCCAGCAGTCTGGTATCTGGTTTTCATTAATTGCACCAAGTCACTTCAGTGAGAATTCTGGAAACTCTTACTTCATTGAAGGTGCTTTATTTTGTCCCAGTGATTTCAGAGAGATTCTGCAGCTGGGTGAGGATTTGTAATACACATGCTTAATACCTTCCAGTTTCCATGTGGAGTAAATCATGGCCTGATTTATGCAAAAAGTATAAGACCATGGACAGTTATTATATATCAAACTGAGCAAAAACCTGCCCAGAAAGAGAGGAAGATCTGTACCATTGGTATTATCTGAAGGAAGGACATTTGGAATGTCTAGACCTAGCCTTTCCTTACAATGGACAAGTAAGGGGAAAAAAGGCATGAAAGAGGAATGACCTTTCATCAATGTGTTTGCAGGAGAACTGTGTTCTGCATTCATCATCACAGCAGGCTGCCAAGACACAAACAGGAACACTACTCTTCAGTGAGAAATCTGTCCCTTGCAAACAGCAACATTTGTGATGGTTTTGTTTTCTATTCAAAAGTAGGCTTCATCTGATGGTTTTGTTCTGTCTGGGTTTTTTAACAGGAAAATGTGATCATACTTCTGGATATTCTGTATTTGAAATTCTATTCTAAAAATCCTGATCTGACTCAAGTAGTGAAATATGTTAAATATAAAACCTGAATATTCAAAGCCTGTTATAACATGTCACATGACTATTATAGTATTTTTCTTGTGTAGAATACTTATGGTTGGATTAAACATGTAGACTAAATTAATTTCTTCTTTCCCTTTTGTTTTGTACAAAGCTAAAAGTAACTGATGTTTACTCAGGGGAAATAATTTCAAGCTGAAAGACATAACACTTTAAAAATCAAAACAGTAAAAATACTGATATAAATATATTTTAGCCAGATAATATTTCCTTAATTTTAAAAAAGGTCTCTAAAATTAAAAGAACTTAAGAGTTCACAGATTCATTTCTTAGCCACTTGTATACAAGTATCTTGCATTTTAGGTTTCTGTGAGACAGTGATCATATATTTATAGATGATCCATATGAGAACATTACTATCCTTATCAACTAACCAGTTACTCAGCATAGTACATCTTACCTCCTCATATCCCTCAGATCTCCTCGTAGCACGTAGCATGGGCAATAAACAGGAGGAGGTGGAAGCCATTATACAGCAGGACGGCTACGACTTGGTCGTCATCACAGAAATGTGGTGGGACAACTCGCATGACTGGCATGCTGTCATAGATGGCTACAGACTCTTTAGGAAGGACAGATCAACAAGGAGAGGTGGTGGAGTTGCTCTATATGTGAGGGAGCAACTGGAATGCATTGAGCTTGGCCTGGTGGCAAATGAGGAACGAGTTGAAAGCTTGTGGGTTAGAATTAAGGGACAGGCTCA
>Ga0065711_1044693_pt1 | contig 13939 bp, 6 predicted proteins | sample Hoacrofraction12_FD_59098 | JGI IMG/M metagenome (GOLD analysis project Ga0065711, IMG submission 59098) | Hoatzin crop microbial communities from Cojedes, Venezuela - Epithelial fraction 12 v2 (version 2) | ecosystem: Host-associated > Birds > Digestive system > Esophagus > Crop | place...
TAAAAAAAAAAAAAAAAAAAGAAAAGAAAAGCCATCAAAGGTTCACCACCCCGGCTCCATCACTGATCTGCATTTTGGTTTCCCACTAAGCTTAACAATAATGCTGCTTACCCATAATATGCATTGGTGGGATCAGCAAGGTAAGTACAAAATTCCTGAAGATAAAAATGCTTTGTGTACTAAGTGTTATTTAGTAAAATGCACCTGTTTTTTTACTCGGTATTTAACTTAATTGCATAAACGTAGTCACAGTAATGAAATAGGTGGCACTTCCTTTAACAGCTTGCTACTTAGCAACATCAAAGCCCCACGCCACTGAAATCCATACCCCACCGCCAGTTAATGAAGGTCTTAAGATGAAAGCCTCTGCAAAGAGCAAAACCAAGCTGCTGACAGGAACAGGAATGGTGCAAATATGCTGGGATCCGAGATCACTAGCACATACCCACAGCACAGCAGGCAGTAATGATTATTAATTATTTAAGAAAAGAACATAAGAGCTCCGGCATAAGCTGAAAAAAATATGCCGAAGCATTGCTCTGGGATCCTCCAGTTGGATTACTGCTAATTAGCACAGTACATGAGTCTGAAGGAAAGATCTAAAAGCATCTTGCGCTTGTAGGAGCATATAATTAAGCCATCATTTGCATCTTTGCAATAGTATGAGTTTTCTTACCGATAACATCATGGGCAAAACACCATTTTATGACTAAGTATTGTCTAGCTCTCCTATTCTATTTTAGCTGGCTGCCTGTACAACGGTTAGTCAGCAATCTGACACAGCATCAATTTAACATCCTGCATTTATTTAGAAAGGGTTTTAGCAGAGCAAGAAATACTATAAAGCTTCCTCTACCCCTGGAGTATTTTAGATTTTCTTAAAACACTGAGTCAAAGTCAGCTTCTGCCCCACCTTCGTTTGTTACCGCCAAGCTTACTGAGATGTTTGGCTATCAGACAAGGTGACATCTTGCCATTATAGTAGTCACTTTTAGCATCATAAGACATAATAGATGCTCAAAAGACCTCTTAACGCCCAGCTCCGCAGCAGATTTAGTAGGATATTGTTCACGTCTCATGGGAATGCACAAACCTTCACAACGTGAACAGAAGATACACGTGCACTGCTCTTGATCAAATCATTCTCTTACCAATTGTCACCCTACTTGCCCTCAAACACAAAACTGGAATAATACAGCTTATCATCAGCAGGGGAATGTTAGGCAGTTTAATTATCTAAAGGTTAAGCCTCCAAAACATTTTTACAAGTATTGCATAAAGATTGGGCATTATTTTATAAAAATCTAACAGATTAAATGGATTTTTCTTTTCAATAGCTTCTAATCTCTGTGTTTAACAAGGCTGCTGTTTGTCCTAGTAAGCTTTACGAAACCTCCTCTGAATCCCTGCTTGACTTAGAAAAATTCTCTCAATTCACTCTGTCCTTCTCTGATCTCCAATTCTTTCTTAATCAGCTCTGAAATTCATTTAGGATTCCTTCACAGTACAGCTGCTTCCACCCTCCAAGTCCCTCTGTACTTGTTGGCTTTTCCCTCTCATTAAGGGCTTCCAGCAGCATCTGTACACTCCAGCCCTGCTTTCATTATCCATCTCATTTAACCACATGCACCAACAATGAAAACTGTTGCTCTCCAAGAGGTCTGGTACCCAGTGAGGGAACTGTTTTTAGTTCAGAATCTTTTATGTTTCAGACTTAGTCTGACAATTCCAATCCATCAAAATCATGCTCTGATGCAGAAACAGTACATTTTTTCCTTAAAACTAAATGCAGTTCAACCAATCAACTCTTTGCATACTTGGAACACTGCAATGAAGGATGTAGGGTCACAACAGTTGAGATTTCCATGACTAGTGACGAGCACAACTCACGTAGATGAGAGAGTATACTAGAAAATTAAAGAAATAGTTCAGCTGCCTTAGTTACAATATTAATGTTTCTACAGACTGTGCAATGAGGAGGTAAGCGGAGATATTTTAGCGGGATGGACAAAAAAGCCCTTTAGTGTAAGAAAGGCTATGACAACCTTTTTTTTTTTTTTTTTTGGTCAGTCCAGACTTAGTTTGTATGGTAAGAAACCTTCTCAGATGTCTATTTTATTCAAAATCAGAAGTGTTCCCAGATCAAATTTGGTATTTACAAAGTTGCAAAGCACACTCTTTTACAGCATTGTTACAGAACTTCATTTCAGTCTCTACCTTACAAGGACATTAACTGGACAATCAAAAGAAAAGCTATTTACCCAGACATTAACACTTCTGTCCACAGGACTTGCAGGTGGTTCTGCCTGATGATTTTCAGTATATCTGTGATTACTACCAACCCATTTTTGGAGGCATGTTGAAAACAGGACCCTAAACATTATCAAGCAGCAAACTATTATGATAGCAAGATAAAAAAAAAAGAGATGTCCATGATTAGAACTTGTTTTAAAAAGAAATTTGCTATTAAATACATCATTAACACATTAGTGTGTTAAAGTACAGTAGATATTTCAGTGCATGATACAGCAATGCCTTACATATAGTTATCCACTAACCTCATGTCTGTATTTCCTCTTTTAAGACCTTACTTTAGAGACTACCTAGTCTGAAACATTTTTATTTATCCTGTCAGACAGTGTCAGATACTTCAGGCCACCTTTTTAGATGCTCTGAACATCCTGACTGAGGTGGGAAGCTTGGATGTTTAAAAGTTACAGGAGAGAAACCTCAGGCAATGCAAACTCCAGTAATTCTCCCCTCTCCCTCACAGGTGTAAAACCCTATTATGGTAAAGTCAAAAACCCCTACAACCTCATAGCAAGACAAGGTGTCACATTTTCCACAAATCCTAAAGAAAAACTCCAATATGAGCACTCCTATTCCTCTCTCGTGGGTAGCTAAGCAGACAGAATTGAAACAAGAGTTTACTTCTCTAATAGGAAAGACTTCCCCAGAAATCAGTGAGGGCAATTTAAAAACAATGGAAGAGGGGGAACTAAAAGATGCCTGCAGGCTTATTTCTTTACAATGTAAAAATCGTATTTGTCCTTATATAGGAAAGGAATGGCCACATTGGAAACAAACCCAAATGGTCATATTTTGTCTACCATTTCAGCCACTAATGATACAGCTTCAAATGCCAGGTCAGTAGGGTATCACTAATACAGAATTCTCTATAAAAATAAATTTGATTTTAAGAGGCAAGGTAACAGGATGAACTAAGGGATCTCTTAAGAAACCTTGTATTTTTCCTATAAGACAAATATAACTTGCTATTTTTCCATTCAAGATCAAAGGAGGGAAATAATACAAGGAGACAAAGACAGAAGAGTGAGAGGCAGCATTTGAAGCTTCAATTTTCTCTCTTAACGCTTTTTCTTTTAGATCAGTACAATCAGTAGATTCACCCTATAGAGAAAGAAGATTATAAAAGGGAGGTTATATATGGCCAGAAAGAACTTTAGGCAACTTTGCTGATGTATATAAAGCTACTGTGTACTTTACAATTCTTATTTCAGAAGTAGAATGATAAACAAAAAACAAAGCACTTTCAATCTTCAAAGCAATGTATGATCAATAACAACTTCATAGCACTTGATATTCAAGTATTATAATCTGTATTTTGCTCCAGGAGAGAAAGATGTGTAGAGAATAAAAGATCTGCCCGGGTCTAACACTGAACCATCACAAGCTTGTATGTTAAATGACAAAACCATGCTTTCATTTAGGACTTCTTCTTTTGTTACCAGTTTTTATTTGAGCAAATTATTATTATAATAAATAGATTATCGACTCTTTCCCAGCCCACGCACAAACATTTGATATACTAGTGGAGGTACATCCCAGGATTATTTGGCAAAGTATTTAGCACAGCACACCGATTAATTTACTATGCCTCTGACATTAATCTAACCACCTCAAGTAGGTCACTTAAATAACTATTTACTAGGGCCAACATAAGAATAGCTACATATTGGCAACAGCTTCCTTGTTAAATTACATTTATAGTCAAGGCATTCTGCAGGATGTACTCAGCCTCTGGGTTAGAGCTATGCTTTCTGACCCTTCACAACTTCCGAGAAGGGAAGTCTGGCCTGGCATATGGAATCTTGCAATAATATTGGTCATTGATCTCAATCTCATCTTTGTCCATCTAAATCACAAGAGATCTTTTCAAGAGCAGGAGTACAACATCAAAAAGATATTCAGTCAAGGATCAGTTTAATAGGAATTTTACAACCGCCCGCAGTACAGAAACTTTGAAAAAATCCCAAAATATTTGCAAATCAATAAAAAAGTTTCTCCTGGAAACACAAGCCTCTCAAGCTACAAGGAAAAAGATTTCCGTATCATTGTACTGTAAACTTCCTGTGACCTGTGGTAGTGCTAAGATTTAATTTACATACTAATGCTGCAAGCAGGTTGGGGGGTGTGGGGGGACAAGAGTTACTTAGCACCAGTAATGAGCAGAAAGGAAACGAAGGCAGCTACAGTCCCTATGGACTGTTATGTTTTCAGTAATTTTAGACTGTCTAATAACGCTTTTTAATAAACTGCTCTCAGCTTTAAAGCTGCAATCAGCCTTTGTCAGAGAACATAATACTGCCCCAGACAGGAAAATGGTTCTGACATAATGGACAAAAGACCCCATCTAAATAAAAGCTTCTTTACAAAAAAGAAAGTAGAAAAAAATTCCACGAGTGAAAGACATAAATTATGCTGTCTCTGCTGTGTTAAAGCAAAATACATTCTGAAAAAAAACACATTTTCTGATTTACTCTACTCCAGTCCTAGTTAACAATTAGACAAACTTGCTTATTTATAGGGTATTTATGCCCTACAAGTGCAATCTAAATTCTGGCTGATCATGTTAATTTTCTGTTTATAGTCTATGCTACCCACTTAGTTTCCAAGTGACTAACATGTGACACAGATTAACATTGCAATAGGCTATCCAAATTTAAGACTATTTCCACTCCACTCACTCAATTTAATGGCAGTTCTCACTGAAGCTAAAGTCTATCTATAAAAGCCTAATATATGTGTATATATATGATAGGTGAAACACGGATGTTCTACTCCATTAAACACAGGATTCCTCAAAACAGTGGGTCACCTTCACTGCTGACCAATGCAGGTCCAACTCCACTGTTGCCAAAACCTGCCATGCCACCATAAACTGGAACTGAGTCTACCCAACATTTGAGTTTAAAAGTTGGTTTATAAACCATTACTAATTCTACAAGAATTCAGTATCATACTTCTAGCATATGTATTTCTTAATTTTCATAACTCAAAGCACCAACAAGATGGAAACAAGATCACTTTTTCCCAAGGAATTCTTCTGATCTTTACAGTATTATCACCATCCTTTTCTCTCCAGCAACAGACTTCCTGTGATAGCAGTTATCACATTTCACAGATCAGAAACATGCCTAAAAATTAAGACACATTGTCAAAAAAATACCCAATCACTATAACCAGCACAAAATCTGTTTGTCCTGAAGATACACCTGTCACCTTAGTAGCATAGGTAGAGATCTTTGTTTAACCTCTTTTTAATGTAATTTGCTGGAGGGTCAGCAAAAACCACTGTGGCATTTGCTTATTGTACTTCGCTCTCCTTTAAGCAAAAATAAATTTTTCACTTTAAAAACAGATAATCTGTGGAGTTTAAGTAGCAAAATGGTAGCTTTCTTCTCTTGATATATTTCTGCCCCGCCTTATGGGAAGGGGAACTGACTGTATCTGTGACTGGCCAGTCACACTTTCTCTGAGGGGTGCCAGATACTAACAGCACATCAACACACACTCACAGCCAAACGCTCCTTTTGCCAATGAGATTTCGTAACGCTTCCTCCACTTCTGAAGCTCTCCAAAGAAAGGAAGTGCTAACTCCCTGTTAAAACATATAGTCCAAAGGACCCAAACTGTCTAATGTTTGAACTTTTTTTGCACAGAAATAGAGGGAAATTACTTTTTTTTTTTTCACGAAGGTACTTTTCTTTTTGCCTTTCTTTTTTTTACAGGTAGAAGCTGTATACTTCTCTCTAGCTAGTAGTAAAATAAGAAGGGGAGCAGGTATGAAATTCAATTAAGAATTGCCTTTTTAAAAAACAAATTATATTAATTTACTATTCATTTATATTCAGTGCCTGAATATATATCACGGGTAGGACAGACCTGAAATGCACATTTCTCAAGCTGAAAAAATTCTCAGTGAAATACAGGCTTCTAATCAGCTCAGACAAAATGCTAACAAGTACTGAATTAAAGTGTGAAGCAGCCAGTACTTTAAGAACAAGATCCCTAATATTGATTTTACAAAATAGAGTTTATTGGGAAGTCAAATACACATCTAGAGTCCTACATAGTTTTTCCACACTCAAGAGCTAAAAATTCAACAATATGAGACTATAAATCCTCCTACACCCTGATATTATTCAGGATTCTAACTTCTCCATGGAGACACAGACCCTTCCATCTCCACAGCACCACCGATTGATAAATAGACTGAGCAATGCTTGCACTGATCACGTAATGATCCTTTTTAAACTTGCTTCTGCTTGCAAGCTATTCCATGCTATCTCAGAAATACTGGAAAATAGCGGTAGCATGTAGTTATACACCCAGAGCTAAAGTAAGAGGTCACAGACAGGGCTTCTTGTTGCCATTTCCTAGCAATTCCCTGTCATTTCAATACACAAGGTTAAATTACTCCAGAAGCTCCCTACAGAGCTACCATTGTTTGTCAGTCAAGGCTAGGACACAATGGCACTTATTCATGAGCAACAGCGAACAGGCAGCTAAGGGCAAACGATCAGCATACAGTCTCAATTTTGTTCTTCTGCAAACAGTTTGTAGAAAGATGGCATTTCAAAACAAACGATGTCAATTTTTCAAAGCTTCAATGCATTCCTAGTACAAGCTACTTAGTAGGGGGTCCAGACGAAAATTAAGACAACTTGAAAGCAACACGAAGAGCACCCAAAAAACCCACTCACTCATCAAGACTGCTCCTGAAAAAGAGCTGCTTGCTACAACCACATGCAAAAAGTGTATGTTTTAATAGAGAAATACACACTCAGAAACGTTCAAAATAGCTGATTCTTTCCAAATACAGTCATACCATGCTTTTGTTCTTAGAGTACCACTTAGCGTTTAGCCTCAGAGCTTATATTACTAAGGGGTACAGACACCAAGGTTCCAAAGTGCACTTAAGGCTGTTTACTTCATATCTTCTGGTTAAGAACCCAAGAAGTTTAGGGTTTGTTTTTTTCTGGTTCTGTTTTGCTTTTCTTTTTTTTGGCATGTTAAAAATAGAAAAAACAAATGCAATATGACAGAAGTCCAATGCTGCTGATAACTGGAGAGACAGAAGCCTCACGCACCTCTTCATTGTTTTGCCTTTTCTACTTCAAAACTTGCAAGAGCAAAGACTTTGTCTCCTGATCCTATAAGGGGAAAAAACATTTTCAGTAATATTAGCAGAAATAGTGAATTTCCTTATATACAATTTAATTCAAGCAAAACACTTGAGATAAAAAGAAATCAAACCTACATTTCAATAACTAGAACACTTCAGCTAATTTTGAAAAAAATACTGGCCTGACAGGTCTGAAACCAGCCCTGGGGTACTGGCTCTGGCTGGGATGGATTAAACTTTCCCCGCTGCAGCTCTCGTAATGCTGTGCTTTGTATTTGTAGCTAGAACCGTATTGATAACACACCAGTGTTCTGGCTGCTGCTGAGCAGGGCTGGCACAGCATCAAGGCTGTTGTCCCCCCAAAGGCCAGTCAGCTTGGGGTGGGCAAGAGGTTGAGAGGGGATGTAGCCAGGACAGTTGACCCATACTGACCACAGGGATCTTCCCTGCCCTATGACACCACGCTTTGCAACAAAAGCTAGGAGAAAGGAGGTGGTAGGGGATTCATTATTAAGGCATTCGTCTTCCAAATGAACTGCTACATGTACTGAGGCCCTACTTCCCAGGAAGTAGCTGAACATTGCCTGCTGATCAGACATAGAGAATAAATCTTTTTGATTTCCTTTGCTTCTGTGCACAGCCTTTGCCTTTCCTTATTAAACTGCCTTTATCTCAACCTATGAGTTTCTCATCTTATTTTCTCCCCCGTCCTGCTGAGGAGAGGGAATGAGAGAGCGGCTTGGTGGGCACATGGTGGCCAGCCAAGGTCAACCCACCACACATGGAGAGTTTCTAACGAAGGACCCTTTTGGGTTCGAGGGTTCTCACCGTGCTTACGCTCTCAGGAAGAGAAGTACTGAAAGGTAGGTCACAGAGACAGCTTATTTGTACTTTCACCTAGTCTGGCATGCTCCTGCCATTCATAGTTCTTTCATCACAGTTCTAACTATAATGCTCAAATGAACTGTTGTGCTTTTTTAATGCACACTATAACTGAACTTTTGGTCTTATCAATACGATGAGAGTTATGACAACAAGAGTGCTTTAAAGCTGTATTTTGACAATATGCCAATAATTGCGGAATCCTCTGCATCAAGCAGAGGAAACGGCTCTCCCGAAGAGAGGCATTAATGCAAAAGAGATCTGTGTTTAACTGTCAGAATGGTATCTCTGCTTGAGACAGACTATTCAAGCCTTCAGCATTATGGGCACGACTTGGCATTTTATGGACATTTGGCACTGGATTTTTTGCTGCATTACTTTTTCCTCATGGACAATGTATCAGTTTCATTGTTAATATAACAGAAAAATGTACATCAAAATTTAACTGCATGAATCTTTTGTTCATATGTTCTCTTTCACAGGGGAATCACAGGTATTTCTATTCATCAGGGTTCAATGAGGGAAAGAAATTGGAAGTTATGAGAATGAAAACTCACCAAGGTCAGTGGAGACTCTCTCAAACTGGCTCAGGGCTGTACCAGCATTTGCTGACAAGAACACCTCATCGTCTGGAGTGAGCTAAATCAAAAAAGGCCATAACTGTGAACTTGGGACCTCAACTATGCATATTCCTGCCACTTTAATTCCCACCATCTGCATAGGCCTATACATGAACTATGAAAGGTTACACCGATGGTCAATTTGCAGTTTTTAAGTGGCAGTGTTATCTAACATATTAGAAGCCAATGTAAAAATGCAAGCTACTCCCCCTATCACTGTTTTTTTTCTCAGTGGCGTCTGCCAGCCCAGGAAGGATAGCCTATGCACATCAGACATGTCTCTACACTCACCACTAAGTTTCAAGCTGACCTCCAGTGATAATTCTCAATGAAAAGGTCACGTTGCACCTCTGTACCAAAACTATGCAAGGCATGTCAATTACTTTTTTGTAATGTAGTCAATACAGTAACAAGCTAAGATGTAAACTTACTTCATATCATCTACTGAGGAATGCAAAAACACGTAGTCACTACCAACTTTGACCATGTTAAGACTCAATAACCTAGAAATCGTTCTCTTCCTTTAAAGTGACATTTGCGCAAGTATATTTTGCTTTTATGTATGCGCTTTGATGCCTTGTGACAGATGCCCATAAAATATTTACAATAATTAAGTAGTAACCTACATTTGGAAAGTTCAGATACTCTAAGTTAAAACTCACTCGTTTAAGTAGCCTAAGATACATATCCTTGTTAAAGCAAAGCATAATTGTGTCAAACTGTCCAGTGTTTGTGTCAGTTTATTTATTAAAAATATAGAAATCAGGTATAGACATTCAGAATTATGTTGGAATAAGGTAAAAATATTAAGTTACCTGCCTCTGCAAGCAAGCATTCAACTATTTAACATTTTGTAACACTGTGCAGACAAACCTGTAACATTTACCGTAATTTCTCACATTCAGAACAGATGTGAAACTACTATCCTAGCAAGTCCTCTGTGAGGTAGGCTACTGATAATTTTAATAGATAAAGAGGCTATGTCAAAGCATGGTGAAGTGGCTTGTCTGATGTGTCCAAGGAACTCATGCCAGGAGGATTACGTATGTTCATGCATTCAGTTCACAGTCTTAATTAGCCTTTTAACCTATTTCCAAAACATTTTTTTTTCCCCTGACAGTCAAGCAATAAAAACATTCTGAGGGACAGCATTTGCTAATATCATCTACTTGGAATACAGCTCCTTTAAGTCCTGCACTTGATCTTTTCCATTACATGCCCTCATTTCCTAATGAAGTTTAAGTACAGCGATACACAGCAACACATTTTCTTCATATACCATCAACAAAAAACCCCCAACTTCTCTTCCTCCCTCTAGTGGTAAAAAACACGGATCGTTCTGCCACAGATTTACTTATTGGGGAAACAAACTGTATCACTCATCTCTCCAATTTATCTTGCACCAAGAGGTAGGTATTGTCACCAATACAAAAGTAAAGCTCAATGTACGTCAAAAGGCTTGGATAGTTCCCGCCAGGTGGATAGATGGTAGTTAGCCACTAAAAGACTTGTTTTGTAGCTTTTATAAATGATCATCGACTTGTACTGGCTTGTGATTCATTCATACGACCCATCAAAGAAAGCATTTCAAAGCAGAAACAGCCTTATATAAATGCACGATACTATCTGATGTATGTTCAGCAGCAAGTGCTTCAGAAAGCTTAGCATTAAAATGGAAGGACCTTTATGTACTACAAAAGCAAGCTCCTTTTTATCATTTGCTCATAAAGAAAAGGTGCAACTTCTTATTTTCATTATTTCAAACTGCTCTTCAATATACAGATAGAAATTTCTGTCCACTTAACTATCACACCTTACCTTCTCACCAAGCTTTCTGAGGGCAGTCAGGATTTCCAGTTTCTGCTGTGTGTATAGGTCTCGTTTCAACTTCCCAACCATTAAGTCTCGGTCCATCTGTATACCAGGGGGGAAAATAAATCAAAATACGTAAGCTTCCCATTACTTTCACTCAACACAACAGCATGAGCAATACAACGGCCTAGAAATGTCATCAGTAAGCATGGAAGCAAGGGACAGAACTACCCACAATTTAAAGGATGGCCATGAAGTTTTTCTGACCATTCCGCAAATAGCCTTTGCACCCAACCTTAGCACTCTACTTTGTCCAAACTTGAATCTCTTCTAATCAAAGACTGGTAGTCATTCAAAATTACAGATTCACATATCACTGATACATGGAGGAACCACATTTCATTTCACTTTATCTGGATCTCAAGTTCAGTCCAGATCTCTGAAACACTGAGGGCACTCTCCAGTCCCTCCATACAATTACAGATTCACATTCTTCAGATTTTCTATTTGCACTTAGTTCACTATCTGTTAATCACATTTTTGTTTTGAAGCAGCAAGATAGAAAATAATAAAAGAAATACACATTGTTGTCCCCGTTACCTTAATGAACATTTAAGACAGAACAAATTCTGAAAGAGAACTTCTCTATCTCCTTGTGATGCTGCCAGCAAGGTTTCTAACACACTTGGTGCTCTTCGTAGAAATCATTACAAATTTAAATCAGTCTAGCTCAAATAAACAGTTTTTACAGTAAAAAGAAACCTTCACCTCTGCCAGCCTTGTCCGCAATTGCCTCGGTTGTTTCTTTGCAAACATTCTAATTACTTCTGGAGTTTTAAATGCTTGGCTGATGGCTGCTTGTATTGCCTATGAGGAAAAGAGCAAGAATGACCAGAACTAATAGCAGTCACAAGCTATAGCTGCATGACAAGATTAATGAAGGCTGGAAAGCATCATTAGTATCCTCTGCATCATTTCATTAAAGAGATCTTTTATTTTTTTTGCATAATCATGGAAGCTAGATGAAAAAACATATGACCTTTACGCAGGGCTTGTAAAATCCACTGATTCTTGCAACTACTCTAAGAGCTGTGGAACTTTTCTTTACAGTCCAGCTCTTAATTTGTAACGATTTCCAACATTTTCCTCATATTAGCACATCACAAGTAGATGTGCTCTGCTACCGTGAACAGTTTTATTGCCCAGACCAATGATTATAGCTCTTGTATGGGTAATCAGAATGTAAATGATAAGGTAAATCTCGTATTGTTACTCAAGATCCCCTATGGAGTATCAAAACTATTATGATTAAATCTCACCACAGTTACGTGTGGACAAACCATGATCTCTCTGGAAACAAAACCCTAAAACATACGGCTCAGAAAACAAATAATGCTCTTACTAAACTTCTGAAAAGACAGAAAATAGATCAGAAGTTTGGAAGTCAGCATAAAATAAGATCAATTCACTAAAACAACCTGAAATTACAGTCATTCCTAAAGCCTTTTCATCTGGACTGGTATGAATCTCTGAAATACAAATCAGTAATAAGAGCACAAGAAACGCTATCTTTATGCTTTCTAACAAGCAGGCATGAACTTTACTTCTCATCATATATATTGTCCTGGATTGTCCCTCACAACTTTTATATTAATTTGTTTTATTCTATGTTATTTTCTAGTATTAAGGATATATTTAGTCCCTGCAATTTCACAGTTTTTTCTACAGTGTTATGGTTATAATTCTTCAACGCTTTTTTCCTTTTAAAATCAAGAGAGCTGACAAGTTTTTATATGTACACATATGTTAAATAATAAAAAAATTAGACACATAGATCTAGCTTTCACATGTGCCTGTGTAAAAATTATAATGAATTTAATGAAATGACATTATAATGAACCACTGTTTCCTGTTTCACTGAGTCCGGGCAGAATGTGAGCTATTTTTAGTAACACAACATCCTTACCAGTTGCATCCCGCTGAGCTCGTCCACCAAAGTCATATCTCCAGACATAATCTTCTTCAGCGAGTCATTGATCTCACTCAGCTGTTCTAGAGTTTCTTTTTTGGTCTCTTCATACTCATCTGCATCTAGCTCCTCTCTAAAGAGGATCCAACAAGACACATTAATTCACAGGACCAAACTTGAGACATAACGGGGAGAAAAAGACATCAAGTATCATGAAGCATGCCTCCTCAGATAGCAATTAAAACATGCACCTCACTTCAGACTGTTCTGCTCTAGCCCTCTTAGCAGTTACTTAGCTAACCCGTACATAGTTTTCTTGGGTTTGCACCACCTCCTAGCCACCCATGCACCTGTGTCATTTGTATGAAGTCACCGGTATTAAAAGGCCCTGACAACTATGGGACACTCAACACTTGGTGCAGTGTTTAAAAGTGTATTTTGGGTCTCAACAGAAATACACAGTTAAATTGTCTTGCTTAAAGTTGCGGTGAATCAAATTATCTGAAAAGCCCATCTCCTCACCCCAAAATCATCAAGTTATTCAGGAATAACTGATCCTGCTGTCTAAACCTTGCCCGACTCAAAGAATAGCAGTACCAACCATTAGCAGTTATAATTGTTCTTCAAAAAGTATGTACTGCTTGGACAAGTTAGAATGATAGTCAGAGAAAGCACCTAAAACCACACAAGGTGTTTAAATGCAAGTACCGAAACAGAAAAAAAAAACCCTTTTCCTTGGTAATTCAGTCCATCTCAAATTTTATTAGCCCACAAAAAACTAACACAAAATCAGATGAAACAAACCATATGAAAACGTCAGACAAATTAAAAAAAAACCGAAAAACCCACAACCCCAAACAGCCGTAATTATAAGACCACACAAAACAGATACAAAAGCAAATAACTGCTATTAAAAAAGCCCATATGAAAATTGTAAATTCTGTAAACAGCTATTAAAAGTTACAAAGCCACACTGAAATACAAAATTTCAAAGAACACAGTAATGAATATTCTGCCCGCATTTTCCTCAAGATGATAAATCGAATGAGTTTAATAAAAAGAATCACAGAATGGTAGGGGTTGGAAGGGCCCTGTGTGGGTCACCCAGTCCAACCCACCTGCCGAAGCAGGGTCACCCAGAGCAGGCTGCACAGGACCTTGTCCAGGTGGGTCTTGAATATCTCCAGAGAAGGAGACTCCACAGCCTCCCTGGGCAGCCTGTTCCAG
>Ga0065711_1044694_pt1 | contig 13939 bp, 6 predicted proteins | sample Hoacrofraction12_FD_59098 | JGI IMG/M metagenome (GOLD analysis project Ga0065711, IMG submission 59098) | Hoatzin crop microbial communities from Cojedes, Venezuela - Epithelial fraction 12 v2 (version 2) | ecosystem: Host-associated > Birds > Digestive system > Esophagus > Crop | place...
CCCCCCCCATAGTATATTGGTCTTTTAAAAGGCTTCCCTTTGAATCAAGAACACTTGTTATTATAACTTAGGTGAGGATTCATTGCTCTCAAATTAGTTTCTTTCATATTTGCTAACTTACCTATTAACCTATTAAAGACTCATTGAAGATATATAGAATGCTAAACACTATGTAAGAAAACTAGCTAAATAATTCTCTTAACAGATGCTTAAGGGAGCCAGCCACTACAAAAGCCGAAGGAAAGAACTAGGTCTGTATCTTGCCTTTCATTTCAATACAAAATTTTCATTTTTTGGAGTGTTAGGTTATTTTTTTTTTCCAGATGATGAAAGCAATGTTGCTTAGGATTTTCAGATTTCAGTGTGATGGGTTTCTATGTGACAGTACAGGTAAAAAGAAACGTCTCTTCATCATTGCTGTTTGTTGTCGGTGACCGTCTGTGGGAAAAGTTTGTTACAGAACTGGGACCTACTGAATAATTATTGCAGTACCTTGACACAAAAAAACAGAAACTTTGTATTACCTTGTTACACTTAGTCTCCAGTTGTTGCAATGTCCAGGAATGGACATGTCAAAATAACAGCTTTTGTAACGATCACCCTAAATTCTGAAATCAGTAAGCATGTATTTACTTTCTGGAGGTGACTGCAGTATTTAGGCATACATTTTTTCCTTGAGGGGTTTGGATGAAATTCTCGATAAGCCTGTTGTCTTCTCAAATTTTGTCTAGTTCCCAGTGTCTGTGAAAATTAATTGAAAATCAATTATTATTATAAAAATATCTGCTCCACATCCACTCTGTTAAAATGTTTTACAACAGCGCTTATATTTTTAATAGAGTGGTCAAATTACATCATGTCAGTGAGTTTCCCATGGGTTGCTTTAAGTGTAAATCAAGGGACTTTTCGATCTTTTTCCCCACTTCTGAGTCTGTCACTGGCAGCTTATTTTCTATTTCAAAATGTTGAAAAGTGTCTTTAGAGAAAAGACTTTTCAGTAGTATACCTCAAGGATTTTACCCCATCTTTATTGATGATAATGAGCTGTGTTGTAGAAAAGGGGTCATTATTTTCAATAACAAATTTTGTCCTGAATTACAATTGCTTTTTTGTATATCCCGTTGCCATGAAGCAAATTTGGATTTACAAAAGCTGTTCTGATTTTTTCTCCCACAGTTTAGGATTTTCTGAACTTATGAACAAATTACTTATGCACAAAACATCCTGAAATTTCGCATTGTGCAAATATAAATTACCAGTTCCCACTATGCATACTTTGTGGTGAAGTCCACACATTAATAAAAAAACCGTGCAAGGTTTTTTTTTTTTAAAGATTGATTGAAAACTGTGGATACATAATTAAATCTTCTTGGCCTTACTGCAACAGCAGAAAGAAATAAAGCCTTTTCTTGTCTTGTTTAAAAGGAGTTGTTAGTAGAATGAAAAAGCTATCACTTTCAGAGCAACATAATCTTTACAAGTAGTAATATTGAGCAAGCAGCTCTGAGACGTGCTATAAGACCTCTCATTGATAAAGCATAGTAAATCTGAAAGGCATTTGGCAATATAAAGCAACAAGGAACGGGAAAACAGAAACATAAATTTGAAGACTGTAAAACTGAAAGAGCATTCTGAATCAACCATTACTACAAAGTACCGTACATAGAAAAGTTATCTAAAACATAACTGTGACCAAGTAAGAAGGAAAATCTGCATGATAAATTCTGGTCTTTTGTACAATAATTTGGTTTGTTTAGAGATGAGTGTTGGCCAGATGACCCCCAAAGAAGAACAAATGATGAATATTTCTTGATGGTATTGACCAAGTGATTTATAAGAACTCAAATTATGCACATCATATTTATTATATGTGAAACTGGAATGCTGTTCCTCTTCAAAGACAATATGCAAACTTTAAGCAACAACAAAAGCCTGTAACCTGAGATTCATTTGAAGAAATTTCAAATCCAATGTTTCAAGGTGTACTTATTTTAGATTCCAACCACATAGCCTTGCAAAACCACTCTGGCATCATCTCTGTATTTGTACTTCTGAAATACTTAGAAATATTATGCTTTTAAGGAAAAGTGTTTTTCTGTTTCTTTTTCTGTTTGCCATGTGATTTTATCCCAAAGTCTACCTCTGAAGTCCAACAAAGATGTTTTGTTTACTTTCTTTCAGGGCAAGAGTCTGTCCTGCCCATATTCTCCACTTCAGCTTGCCTGAGGGCCCTGTGTTTGGATTCGCAGCCTATGATCACAGAGGATGGACTAGTTTTAACAAAAGCCTTACAGATGAAATCTTCAGCCACCCTAGAGTTAAGAGGAGTGCAAAACTCTGCTTACTTAATTCATTTAAAATCACTTGGTTTCTTTGTTCTCTAGTAGGAACCAATAAGCAGCAGGACAATGTACAGCCAAATATAGCACAAACAGCCAGCAATGACCCTTTCAAATCTTGCTAGGCCCATAGTATAGACACTTGGGCTACACTATTCTTTGTATTTTCCTGCTCTTTGCCAAAAACCCTCATCCCAACTTATGCTGCTGTATTCAACATAGGGTCAGAAAGGATGAATGCTCTGTGACAAATACTTTGACCACATCCAAATGCATCAAAAAAGTGATGGCAAAGGCAGCGATAGGTTAAGACAGTGCTACAGCTGACCAGGAGATGGGCTTGCCATGAATGCCATAATTCCATTCATTTTTGTTTTTTGAAGCATAGCTAATTTATCCTTTCCCTTACAAATTAAAAATTTATAGAATCTCTATATTCTTACACTTTAAGCCTGGAATGAATGCTGCGGTACTCTCACGAGACCTTCTGCTTAACAGGGCACTGCTGAAATTTATTCCCCATGCTGCCTGTGATAAGGAACAGCTTTTAGAAAGACAACACAACTAGATGTAGAGAACTAATGGAATAAAGAATTCACTACACCCTACAGTAATTCTCAGCTAGTTATTGTCAACGAAAAACAATGTCAAGTACTCATTTTGAATTTGTCCGCTTTCAGAAGATGAACTGTTTGTATGTATAACTGTTATATTACAAAAGTATTCATGTGTTAATTTTCCACCATTTACTACCTGCTTCCTGTGGACATTCACATGAGTGACATTTCTGGTGTACAAGTGCAAGAGAAGGGAGATCATAAGAGATCCATATACAGATCCAGCTCCTGTGTTGTCTGTTTGGAATGGAAAATTCAGGAATTTCTCTGCCATTATTGGAGAGCACCTGGCACATTTCACTTCTAGTTCTGCCTTGTATTGGTAATCACAGCTGCATTACAGATAAAAGTTTCAAGAAAATTCAGTAGATTCAAGTAAAAGAAACCTTTTTTTAAAAAAAGCAAAAAATAGGCAAATATTTGTTTAGTGTTTGTAATTGGTAATCACAGCTCCTAGCTTGTCTCCTAGCTTACCTAAATATTTTTGCTCTTTGAATCTTATCTTTATAATTCAGAGGTTTCTATGGTGGAAAAACCCTGAGATTTTACTTTATGTAAAAGACATTAACAGAAATCACCCTGACCTGCTACTTGTCACACATAATCTCAGCTTGGGAGCCATAGCATAAACAGATTTGTTTTCCCTGAAATTTGAGATCAAAGAAAAAGAAAAAAGTAAGTTTTTCCACTTTCTTGACAATATTTTGTAAGTGAAGCTGTAATCATAAGGGAATGCTCAAAAACTACAGCTGAGAAGAATTTATGTTATTGAATAAATGGCAAAATTTGTAAAGATGTGTTCTTCAGAACTGGGAAAATGAAGGTAGTTTTATATGCTGTTACGTTACCACTACCTTGAGAGACATTTATAAGAACATTAAAAAGATGTATTCATTCAGAGTATAAACATCTTCTTCTTTGGTCAAATTTATAAAACAACTTAGAGTACGCATATAGAGGTAAAGAAGATATTAGCCCTAAGAAAGCTGTTCCTCTAAATAAATACGCTCTTCGTTGTTGTCGTATTGAATGTCAGTGTTTTCAAGCTTGTCTAGCATCATCTCAACAAAATGAAACTAAGACAAGTTGATCAGGTCTGCGGTGATGGCAATTTCCCTAGTGCAATAGCTGGTTTAGGGGCTTGTAAAAATGCTTTCAGTGGTTATGTTCCGTTTTTAAGTAAAATATAATTAGATTATGAAATCCCAAAGCCCTACATGAAGGGTCCCTTTTTCTCGTGTTTGTTCTTTCTTATGGGCAACAAAAAGGTTCCTGCTACTCAACTGTGAGGAGTCCCTGGAATGCTTTTATACTGACACGGAAGCTCAGACAAGAATGAGTGTGAAGGCCGGTGTTCTCCTTGACTCCATCCTCTGTGTTACTGCATGGGCAGTTCTGGGCTTTATGCATATGAGCAAAATTAATTCCACAGGATAAAGCCCTTCACAAGCTTCTCCAGCGTGGGTCCTTCCCACACGCTGCAGTTCTTCAAGAACTGCTCTGTCGTGGGTCTTTGTCCGCAGGCTGCCATCCTTTAAGAATGGATTGCCTTACCATGGATTCCCCGCAGACTGCAGCTCCTGCCAGAAAACCTAGAACAGCTAGAACAGTCTGCCAAGGACTGTGTCCAGTCAGGCTTTGAATATCTCCAAGGATGGAGAGTCCACAATCTCTCTCAGCAAGCTGTGCCAGTGTATGGCAACTCTCACAGTAAATGTGTTTTTTCTTTTCAGGTGGAATTTCATAGTTTTTAATTTGTGCCTGTTCCCTCTTGTCTTTATCCTTGGTGATACCCCACATTTAACACCTGAAAACTTCAAATAATGAGGCAGACATCTTCAGCAACGTAGGACTTACTGGCAAATAAGTAAAGAGGTTTTAATCCACAAAATGGTGCTGTTTCTCGAATTGATTAGAGTTCCTTAGTGTAAAATTTTCATGCAAGGCCACAGAAAAATACAAGGACAATTGCAAACTAAATCAGCCCAGGTTCTCACTGTGATGTCTTTGTTCCTTTGAGTTTGAGGGATACTTTTTCCTTCCAAAGTTCTGAGTCAGCTATAAACAGAGGAAGGAGGTATATTAAAAATGCTTACCTTGGCCCATGTCCAAAGAGGCTGTTATGACTAGATTATAGCCTCATTAACCAAACTGCCTGTAAAATCATTTGACGTGGCTAATGATTCCGATTTCAAGGTCTGAGAATGTCTAAACTCATTTCTAAATATTGTGAAAGTTAATTAACTTTACAGACTGAGTAGAATGTCTATTCAAATGGATAGAGCTGGAGTACTGTTTGGATATACAGTAATATAAAGAGCATTGTTGAAAGGTAGATTGTAAATTGGCTTGATGAAATCCTGAGAAAATATGATATCAGAATAATTCCTTAGTACATATTTCTTTAACAGTAATTACAGAAGAGAATGCTCAAATTTCTCACAATGAGGCAAAAAGGTACTCTTCCTAATAGTATTTTTTCCTTTCACTCACCATTAATTAGTTGCAGATGGGTCATAAAAATAAGAGGAATCCTCATACAGTCCAAACTGATTCTGGAATGAGTCATAATTATTATATGTTACACTGCTAACAAAATTTTACTCTTTGTGTTTTTAAAATATCCTAGAATCATTAATGAAAGAAAACCTTACAACAGCTCTGTCATTATCCCTGCTTTGTACAGGAAACTCCAGCAGAAAGAGGTTAAATGACCTGTCAGCTCATCCTGTTTAGTCCAGAATTCCCAAGAGGCAACTATTCAGGAAACCTATTTCCACCATATCTCATTATTATTCATCTCTACATATGCATTGATTTTTTGAAGAACTTGCACAATCTGCAGTGAGCAAAGCAAAGCCATTCAAAGACAGCTAAGCCAGCGAAAAATGACCTAGCTTTCGTACCAGGAACAGTATGACCATTTTGTCTGCCTGCTTCTGGGAAACCCAGCAGTTGTCTGTGTCATGTTGCGCTGTGCTGAAAGGGATTATTCTGCTGCTGTGAGGTGGCTACTACTGCCTCTGCATGTGCCACAGGTGATTCAAGAGGAAAATGTATAATTTATTTTGGAGTTACCCACAAAAGAAAGTCAGAGTCACAGAGATAATTCCTAGGAGTTGAAGGATTTTAGCAGTGAATTTAGTAGATTTATTTATTTATTTTAAATTTAGAGCATTAAGCAAGAGTTGTGTAACAGCCACCATGATTTCATCTCAGAAAAAAAGGATAAAAATGACAAGGATCATATTTACTATCATAATAACCGAGATAGTAAAGTATTGGCATGAATGGCATCAAATAAGCTGGACGTAGTGTACTGGGTCTGCATGGCAAGGTTTTGGGCGTTGGGGGACTACCAGTGTGGCTCCTGTGAAAAGCCGCCAGAAGCTTCTCCAGTGTCTGACAGAGCCAACACCAGCCGGCTGCAACACAGACAAGCTGCTGTGCAAGGCCAAGCCCACCAGCGATGGTGGTAGTGCCTCTGGGATATGGTAATTATGAAGGGGAAAAAAACAGTGGGATAGAAGAGTGAGGATATGTGAGAGAAACTACTCTGCAGACACCAAGGTCAGTGAATAAGGAGGGGGAGGAGGTGGTCCAGGTGCTGGAGCAGAGATTTCCCTGCAGCCCGTGGAGAAGACCATGGTGAGGCAGGCTGTCCCTGCAGCCCATGGAGGTCCATGGTGGAGCAGACATACAGCCACAGCCCATGGAGGACACCACATCGGAGCAGGTGGATGCCCGAAGGAGGCTGTGATCCCATGGGAAGCCTGCACTAGAGCAGGCTTCTAGCAGAACCTGTTGCAAAAAGGCAGTTAGGTCGCTTAAATGATCATGCAAAGGTTTTGCATGAAAAGATTTTAGTAAAAACTATGGAAAATGTGATCTTACAGAGTTGATTGGCAAGATTCAGTCTATTACTTTTAAAATGAATGGAATACTAAATCAAAAGGGGTTTTGAACAGAATGATTTATACAGAGTGAAAGAAAGTGTAAGGGGAAAGGGAGACCCTCCCGTTGAGTCACCAGGTTCAGACTGGACTCACTTGCTTTCTAAACTCATTCTCAGAGAGGAGGAGGTGCAGCTGGATCCAGAACCGGCCTTAGACCACAATGGTTTAGGTCTAACAGATATTTTTAGCAGCAGTTAGTGGGTTGTTCACAGTTTAGTGAGAGAGAATCACAGGAATTTAGCAACTATAATCACTGGTTAACTTAACATTTACAGAGTGATTAAAAAGTTTGCTATTGCAATCACAATAATAGAATATTGTGCTTGAACGAAGTCACACACACACACACACACACACACATACATGCACACACACTTGCAATCATAAAAAAGCCCCTCGAGTTCAGCGAAACACTCACTTCAAATGAAATGATTTCTCAATGGGCAAAGGCTGAGTCTCAAGGAGATCAGCCCAAATAGTTAGCAAGTTACTCTGAGAGACGTCCCACTCAGAGAGTTACTGGACGCAGCCCACTGTGGACCAGCAGACCTCAAAGGCCCTGCCTCGGTCCCGCAGTTTATAGGGTCTCAAGGTGATTGACTTTAGGCATCAGAAATTTTCGATCCTGGTCACGATCCACATGATGTAATCTTGATATTTAGACAGCAACTATACAATTCCAGTACTTGCCAGAATGTACAGTTCTGACACTTACCAGGCAGGTACGATCCAGGCAGCAGGAGTTCCAGGTGTGGTCAGGGAGCGCCTGATCGGCCCAGCTCACAGCTCTTGTACAAAGACAAGGAAAGTGACAAGCCATCCAGTGTCACTGCACACCAGCTAACTGTTCTTGCAGTGCAAACAAGAATACAATGTTGGCTGGTTCTGGGATTGCCAGATGTGAGAAGGGGCTGCACCTCCACAGCACCTCTGCACCCACGGTGAGAGAGGAACCCATGCTGGCACAGGATTGCTGGCAGGACTTGTGACCCAGCGGGGGACCCGCTCTGGAGCAGTCTGTTCCTGAAGGACTGCACTCTGTGGAAGAGACCTACACTGGGGCAGTTTGTGAAGAGTTGCAGCCTCTGGGAGGGACCCACAATGCAGAAATTAATGGAGAACTCTCTCCCGTGGGAGGCACCCCATGCTGGAGCGGGGGAAGAATGTGAGGAGTCCTCCTCTGAGGAAGAAGGAGCGGCAGAAACAAACTGTGATGAACTGAGAGCAATCCCCTTTCCCTGTCCCTCTGCGCAGCTTGAGGGGAGAAGGTAGAGAATTCAGGAGGGCAGTCAAGGCCAGGAAAGAAGGGAGGGGTGAGGGAAAGGTGTTTTTCAGATTTAGTTTTTGTTTCTCATTACCCTACTCTGAATTGTTTGTAAATAAACTAATTTCTCCAAGTCTCTGTTTTGCCCATGATGATAATTGGTGAGTGATCTCTCCCTGTCCTTATCTTAACCCATGAGACTTTCATCATATTTTTTCTCCTCTGTCCAGTTGAGGAGGGGGGTGATAGCATGGTTTTGCTGGGCACCTGGTGTCCACCTTAGGCTAAATCATGACATGTAACTTTGGCCAAAATGTGCTACCCACCCAATGATCTTTAAGGAGAAAAGCATCTACATCACAGTATTCAACAGATGAAATATCCTTCATTACACCAAATGAATAAAAGGAAGATGTAAGCAGTAGATGTAGAACACACTGATTGATCACATTATTTTGTTTTTACTACTAGAAACTTTAATTTCAAGTGGTTTTCTGCACACGAATATGTTTCCTCAAACTGGTATGAATTTTTATGGCTGAATTTCTTTGTCTGAATATCTCACAACGACTTACTATTTCAACAAGGGTGTTCTCTCTGACACTTAATGTGTTCTACTCTGTTGAACCAGACTTGGTAAAGGTTCTTCAGAGGTTCCAGCCATCATTAAGGACAGAAACAGCCTCTTTGTCTCTTTCACTGAGATACTATATCTATTGCACTAATATAGTAATTGGAGTGTCCTGTCTGTTTGATTTTCACCTCCTCCATCATGACCCTAATTATGGAATTAGAGATTGTGACCTTAGGCATTGATCCAAATGAAAAATAATTCATACTTTATTCTGTGCCAACATTCCCCTGAAAAATTAAAATACATAAAGTTAAATATCAGCTGGTTAAGAGCATTAGCTGGAAATGAAGGGCTCTATCAAAAGTCTTATTTCAAAATTGAGCACTTGACGTGAATTGCCATTATTTATGTAAAGTTAAATCAACTTACAGGAGTAAGTATCCATCAAGAGCCACACTTTTTTAATCTGTTCTCACAGTTCTTCTGTCTGCAATTTAAGAAAAAGAAAGATAGAAATTTTGAACCTACTAACAGTGCGAAAAATACCCCAAAACTATATAGACAGCTACAAGCTATTTTAATCTGAATGCAAACTAAGAGTTCTTTTAAACTAAGCTTTAAAGCAGTGCTGTTTCTGTCCTTTTTAGTCTGTCCAGTCTGTCCTCCATCTACAGGGCTTTACATTGCCATGGTCCAGGGTCTATGCTGGAATTTAAACTAGCTCATGAACTTCAACATATGAGGATACTCTGATCTGCATAGATCAGAAAACATCACCAGATTAATGTTACAAAGGTGTTTTCCTTTTTCTTCTCCTTTCAAAAAAAAAAAAAAGTTTATGTCTCTTCCTCCTTTTCTGTCTCTCAGGTGGGAATTTAATACCAGAATTTTGCTAGAAACTGAAGACCTTCCCAGGTCCTGGGGTGTTCCTTTTATGCTCAGTTTATTATTGTAGCTTCCAACTTCTTTGCCAGTTATGTCAGCTTTATAATGAATATCTAAAAGCAAAAACCCTCAAGGGGAAGAACAAACTGGAAGACATTTTCAGGCAATCTCTTATTCTACATAAAATCCAGACTGTCCTGCTAATTTTTTTGGTGAAATACATCCCAAAAATCCACAAGATCATGTCAATTTTAAAGTAAAATTAATTCACTCAGCTTTGGTGGAAGTGTTAGCTTTGTTTGGACCTTGAGCAGAGACGTACCACGTCAGGGAATCAATCAGTTCACAAACACAGGCTTTGCAATACATGGAATATAAAGGCTGCACAGAATCAGCAGGAGACGATACTATCCATTTCAGACTTAAAGGATCTGCTGCTTAAACCCTTTGAGAAGAAAAAAATCATCTGTTTGTTTCAAAGCAACAAAAAGTGAATGTAACACTTGAAAGAGTCTGTGGCCTAGCTGGGATTTTAGTTACATATATTTTATTGTTGATAAGCCTGGTATCCTACATGTACTTAGGCTTCTGTAAAGGTTTTGTTTGTTTTGAGTCTTTTTTGGCGGCTTAATACTAATTCTTTTTCTAAAGCCTGGTTCACATTAATGCAATTGAATTGAAGAGACAAATCTTCAGAGGCAAATGGGCTAGTAAATCCAGAAATAATGCTGGCACATCTCTACATACTTGTCTCATCACTCAGTTTATATTTTTGTCTTACCTGTGAATTTACTTCTGAATGTTCATTTCTATTACTTGTAGTTAGAGATTTTGATTTCCTAGATTATCATTTTGTGACAGAAACTTACTTTTGTTAGAAAGCTTAAAAAGAACATTCTAGCATGGCAATAGCTTTATGTAATTTCCTCTTCCTTGATATTTTCTCCACATTCCTCTGATTTAACCAAATAACCCATCTGTATATTGTTATAATGACTCCTGGTTCAACAAAGTATATGTAAAATATGCCTTCTAATTTCTCACATGACATTTACTTTTACTGTACTAATTGGTAGCCTTTATTTTTTCAATATGTTTCTTTCCACTAACAAATCATTTTCTCATACTTTCTTCCTAAATAGTAATTAGTAGTATGAGATAAAACATGCAATGGATTTTCAAAATCAAGCTTCTCTTCCTCCCTCCATGAAACAGAAAATTCATTAAAAGTAATTACAGTATTACAGTAGGCCAGCACCCATCATGCAGAAGGTGGATAATTTGATTAAATAAATATCTTCTAGTTAAACAAATCTTACGTATTGTTAATATAGATGTAATTCACAAGTTCATAGGACTCTCCAGGAGCAAAACACTAGGGTTTCGTTAATGAGCCGTGTTCTTTGTTACAAGAACAAAACTATCTTGTAATGTAGTAAAGACACAGTACAGTGAGGTTTTCAGAGGATATTGTGGTTTTTATTCCTCTTAAGTGACCTCTTATACAAAAGTGAAGCTGACTAACATCTGAAGGAATCAGTTTTGACTTTCTTTGGCTACAAATTAAGTCATACTGATGCAGGATATTAGCAAACGTGGAAAACAAATAGCTTAAAATATACAAATGCTCTGCCCTTACCACGTCCACTAGTTTAACCCTCAACGTTATTTTTAAGTAACTCTATACCCAGCACAGAGTGGTTGATTTTATACTGCATTTTATGCTGCAAATAAAAATGCAGTAAATCTGCATGGAAATGGCATATTAGTGTATCTTTTCTTATATAGGTTGGTCACATGGGCTGAAAGAGTGCATTCCACAAGAAAGTACCACATATTACAATTTTTTCTATGAAAAAGAGCAGGCCAGGGAAGCTTTCCCCCAAAGGCAATCTGCATTTGCTATTCTCTCTGGGTGTTAGAGCTCCATATTTCTCAATTCCAGTTAAGTGCTAGTTGTAAACTTCAGCTAAGGATGCAAATAAGATATTTTAATTTAGAAAGGTTTAGTTCATTTGTAATTTTACACAACATCAAATTTAAAATGTTTTCTGTTCTTTAAAATCTCATTCATGTTTAGCTTCTGTGATATGGAAAAAGAACTACCTAACATCATAAACAATATTTATTCTGGGCTTTGCTCTCAGATCTGATAAAATAGATCAGACAGTATAAACTTTTTTCCCCAACCTGAGGAGCTGCAGTACTAAAGCTAACATTGGGATAATGTTATTGATAGCAGTTTAAGATGAAATATTCTTTTCATTGTCAGTGATGGACAGTGAGAACCTCAGTTTCAATAATCTTCTGTCAATGGCTGAGGGTAATGAGCTCTGATGCCAGTCAGATAGCAGGAAAATAAACACTAGTTTTATATCTTGCATAATATGTGCAGTGCTCCATTTGCTGGCATTTTTTTGCAATTAAATATACAAAGCATATGTGATCAAATATATAAACTAGTCAGCTAAGACACAAATTAAATATACAAGGCTCAATCTTCATAGTGTCTTTTCAGGTTTTGCTCACCAATATTTTTGTGGGTTTAGACCGTGAATATTCTCTTTTATTATAGAACTAATATTCTCTCTCTGGCCACTGAAACAGCTTATAAAAAGGAGTGATCAGGTGGCTTGATATCTGTACCACTCACAATTCTGACCTTCACTTTTTGCAGCCATGAAATCAACATCATCCTTATTTAATTGTTTTACACCCTCAGTTGCATCTCTGAAAGAAGAGGGTATGAGGAAAAGATATATGTATCATGTCTACAGTGATTACTCAGAATTTAATGTTTTCATTACCAGGTAAATCCGAGCTACAACAGGAGCTTAGAGGTGAGGTGCTCATTCCTGATTATCAAACTGCTGTCCTCCAGTGTATAGGAAAACAATTAAGTTTCTTGAGCCCAAAAGCCATTAGGGTAAAAAATGTATTATTTCAAGTATGTTTGTAATTCTTTTATTCAGTGTTTGATTTATTTATACAAATGAAACATGTGGAGACTGTGATATATGGGTCACCACAATATGAAAAAGTTATGCATTATTGGTGGAGTCGTGCATTTCTTTCCATTTTTATTTCTTGCATTTCATTTCTTCCCATTTCACGCACTTCTTTCCATTGTAAAGATGAGTCACCATTTGACAGTACTGATGTCTGTGTACCTTTGCTAAGTAAAAAAAAATTGTTGGCGAGTTATATTCTTCTATCCTACATTCTCTTTCTTTTGCAGCAGCAGCCCAGTGGAGTGAGTATACTTTAAGACTCTAGACTGTAGAGGCATATTTAATCTTTGACCCCAAAGACACTGGGAGAACTTGGCCAATGGAGTCTTTCCTCCCAGCGATGCAACCTGTACCTGTCACCTTCCCTCACTGCCTGAAGCAGATGCCAAATTTGAGTGCTCCACAGCAGAGGAACATCTGGCTTGTTTCTTCCGTTACTGTTCTTCTGAGGAATAGGATTTAAACCCTCTCACTTTTCACATGTATAGAAACAGTTTATTTCTGCAACTGAGAACAGGAAATTGCTTGTTTAGTTGGACAGCCTTGAGAGTTGCAATAAAATTAGTGCTATAATTTGCAACAACCTCAAGGGAATATATGCCACCAAAGACTGCTGAAGTGCAATATGCTTTAATTGGAAAACTCCAGCTTTCAGGACACTGTCTTAATCACAGGTGCTAAGAACAAGTGACATAGAACAGGTTATGGCCAAAAATATCATGAAGTGATCTGACAGGCTTCCTAACTACCATCTGCATTGAATCACTATGATTGCAGTGAATAATTCACAACATTTCTACTCTGGTCTGATAATCTTATGATCACAATATGTTGTGGAGGTAGCTCTTGGGACTCTTCTATCACAAAACTTAATTTACTAAAAGCTGTACTTCATAGCTGATCTTTGTTTAGAGTACAAAGGCTCACATTTTTCTTACAAATAAAAAGTATATATCCTGAGGTTTACTGAAGTTGTGGTAACTAGTCATACACAGCTCATGTCTAAAATATTTGTGATGCTGTGAAGTTGTGCAGGTTTATCAATTCTAAGGCTTAAAAAAAATTGGTCAGCATAAAGAAAACAGAAAGTTCAAAAAAAAGGACAAGGGAAAAAATATTCTTTGAGGGTGTTTTGGTTTTGGCTGCCGCCGGCAACAAAAGCTCCACGCGGCCGCCCCTCCCCCCGCCGGCGTGCGGAGGAGAATGGAAAGAAAGAGGCAGAAACTGGTGGGTCGGGATAAGGGCAGTTTAACAGAACAGCAAACAGAGGGAAAACAGGAACAAGAACGATAC
>Ga0065711_1044696_pt1 | contig 13938 bp, 13 predicted proteins | sample Hoacrofraction12_FD_59098 | JGI IMG/M metagenome (GOLD analysis project Ga0065711, IMG submission 59098) | Hoatzin crop microbial communities from Cojedes, Venezuela - Epithelial fraction 12 v2 (version 2) | ecosystem: Host-associated > Birds > Digestive system > Esophagus > Crop | place...
AAAAAAAAAAAAAAAAAAAAAAAAAAAAAAATCAAACCTGATGTTTTTTAAATGAAGGAAAGAGCAACACAAGCCTCGCGAACGAGCTGCAGGACTGAACAGGACACGTGGAAGAGCGAGCTGGAAAGCGAAGCTCTCTGGAGGGAGTGGGTGGAAGGCGCAGTTAGAGAGGAAAGAGGCTGTCTGGGTGGGAAATACAGTATTATTGGAGAGCCATCATTCATTTCCCTATTTATCACATTTTTTCCCCATTCTCCCCTGCAAAAGCACCACCGCTGCCTTCTCCTAATGAGAGAGAATTTATCTCTGATGCCTGAGGAAATTTAGATGTTTTGCTTGCAGGGGACAGCTTAACACTGCTGAGAGTGACACACCGAGCGATGCCAGCGGGTTTTCAGCACAAGCTTAAGGAGGGCAGCATCGCTTGGAATCCCTGCAGGTCATTTTTCCCCTACCCCGGCTTTACAGATGCTCAGAGAGCTCAGCCGAAGCGAAAGGGAGGGGGGCAGAGCCAGACCCTGCATCCGCGTGAGCTGGTTTTTGCTACCGATCCCTTCCACCTGGTTATTTCTGCTGAGCTTCTGCCTGAACACCCCTGTGCCCACCCATATTTTGAGGCTCATAAAAACCATCCGGCGAGCTGCTGTAATAGCTTGACGTTTCGTACATCGGCTGGCAGGAGCCAAACCTCCTGCAATTCAGAGGTTCTGCCGACTAAGCGCGAAGTGTTAATTATTAACTCCCTTCGGAGCGTGGCCTCCTGAGAAAGGCCATCCGGAGCCACCCTCTTCCACCGAAGCAAACTCGCAGCCAAAGGAACGGTAAAGCTGGAAACCCTCCCGCTTCCTCCCCACGCTTCCGAGCAACATCCTCTCCTGGAGAGCAGGGCCAGCGGGGAGCGAAATATTTCGGGATGAGGTATGAAAGGAGTCACAATCCAGAAATACCACTTCTAAAAGCAGATTTCGCCCCACTGTTCGTGCATCTCTACCTTCGCATTTCCCTGCTTTATCAGGGCCATAGAGGGGGCTGACGACTTCAAAGCAGGTCTCTCCAATAATCTTTATATCTCCCTCCCGACTCGAGCGCTGCACGGCTGCTGGATTTAATGCAGACTTCAGTTCCCCCTCAGGCTGCTGCTGACAGACTTGTCAGCCCCCGTCACGAGATGATTTTTATCCCTCTGACCCCCCAGAGCATCACTGGGTGATGCAGGTGAGACGGGACCATGAGGAGTTCAGCCAGTGCAACCCCCTGTTCTGTGCAGGGTCAGGGCTGGGATCACACCCGGCGTCTCCACGGTCAGAGAATCAGGGAGGACAAAACCTCCGCCTTGCTAAGCGGGGACTGTGGGCTGGCATAAAAACAGCTGCTTGCGGGGCAGAAAAAACGGGATACAGAGCTGCAGGCCAGGGGAAAATATTCCAGGGAAGGAAATATGATGGTTTTCCCTTATTTCCTCTTGACGAGCACTTCCGCTGCCAGATGCTGCCAGGTCCCTTGCCCACACAACCCAACACAACCAATGTCTCATTTTGGTCACCTTTTACCAAATCTTGCCTATCATGGGAACACGAATCATACAGCGACTGGGATGCACTCTGCAGAGCTGAGTACGGCTGGTGGTGCCGACGGCAAAGCCGAAGTGCCAGACATGGCACATGGCAGCAGGGAAAGCGCTGGAAGGACAGATACTCAGATGCTTTCTGTGCTGCACACACCTTTGCTGTTGATGGAGGCAAGGGAAGTGCCCTGTCTACAGCCACAGCGCGAGGTATTTTGCAGTCCGACAAAGCTGATTTTCAAGAAAAACCCCCAGGAGAAGGCTGGGCAGCGTTTCTGTCCTGCCTCGCGCTGCTCTTTCGAGGGGGAGCTTGTTGCAACTCGCCTCCAACTGGACTTTCAGACTCAAAGTCTGGCCAAAGCTATTTGCCTCTTAGCAGCTTGTTTCCAACATCAGCCAAAATTGGCAGCAGAGGTAAGAGGAAAAACTGCTCAGACAATTTTGGACCCTTGGTAAGTCAGGCAGCTGCCTGCAACTGATGTCCACCTTTGCAATCCCCCTGGGACCCACCACGTGAAACTGGGTGTCACCAGCACCTCCAGCAACAACTTGCTATTAAACACAGCCAGGCCAGAGCATTTGGGTGCACTGTGGACCTCCCAAATCACCATCGCTCAGACTACAGCCGAGGTGGCGAGGTAGGACCCCTGCCCTGTCTCCAGCTCCGCTGCTCCAGCCAAAACCCTGCCATTACCCTCAGCTGCAGAAGTCTAGCCCCTCCCCTCGATGCTGGGCTACCCTGTGGGTGATTTGTCCTCATGAAAACATGGGTACACAAGTAAGACTCATGACAAGCCGCTGGGACAGCCACTGATTTTTCTGCTGCCCACCCGTCTTCATCACAGCAGCAGGACTGCCTAGAGCCTGCTGTGTATAGAGACGTGTTCTCCAGCCCACGTGATTCCTCGTTTCCTCCACTGCTGAAGTCTCCACTGATGTGGTCTTTCTCATTTTTAATTAAAAAGAAGGAGAAAATCATTTGTCTCCACCAGAACATCTCCTTCAGAGCAAGCAGTGGTGCGTACTCTCTCTGCAGCTCACCGAGATGGCATTGTGAGTAGGGAAGGAGCAGCTGAGAGCAGCCAGAGGGACGAGGACCAGAACACAACAGCAGCCAGGATCCAGCCCTCGGATGGGCACCTGCTCTGGGGATTTCTCAGGATGCCACTGGGCCCTTCTGCAGCTCCTTCCTTCAACATCCCCCGAGGGCAGGCAGCTTCTCAGCACGGTTTTTAAAAAAACATGAGCACAAGGAGGTGCTGGAATGGGAAAGAGGCACCATCAGCCCCATCTAAACCCTGCTCCGGGAGATCAGATAGCATGTAATCTCCACTCACAGTAATAACTACATGGCTTTGCTTGATTTAAGTCTCTGTTGTCTCCCCTTATCCAGACACACCGGAGCACGGCTCTGCTTATCCGACAGGCAGTGACGAGCGAGCAGCCCCTGCCCGTTCTCTTGTTGATTCAGACCAGTGCCTGTAATTTGTCAACATCTCTTCTCCCCTACGATTTAAATCTCGGCCATGGCAGGGCTCTGTCTAACAATAATACAGGGATTGCAGGGGTATTTATGAGAGGCTTAAAACTTAATACTACATGAGCAAGGTAAGCCTGCTCTTGGCCTAAAACGCGGCTGGAAAATCTGGTGCTATTGCTACAGCAGGAGAAAAGAGGCATTAAGGGCAGCGAGCGCCCTTCGAGTGGGGCCAGGCAACTGCCAGCGCTGCCGAGCCGACTCCTGCAGCCAGGTCACAGGGTGCAGCAGTGAATTTGGGAACTGGGGGCATTTCCCTCGCAGGCCTCGGCATCCTTCCATCTGCTTGTGAGACTGAGGATTTTTGCCCCGTTTCTCCCCGTAGTGTTACGTCCTGCAGGATCTCTGCTTTGGCCAAGGCTGGGAGGGAAAACGAGTCCCAGCACAGATTGCTGGGAGTAACTCCTCTGCCAGCACACAGGGGCAAAAATCTTCAGTTTACCGGGGGGGAAAAAAAGGTGATTTTGGCCACGTCTCAGGCGGCCAGCCCACGGTACCCCATGCCACTCAGGCTGCAGGGCCCAGGAGCAAAGGCAAACGAACCAAGTGAGAAACACGGTGAGGCAGTCTGCTCCATCCCGGACAGACCGTAAGAGCTGGCACCAGCATCGCTGCATGCTGCAACCGCAAACCTGCCCACAGGCACCGCAAGCTTCGGCCACCCGGGCACTGACTTACTGCCAGAAATACCAATGAGCCTCAGTTCTTGATCTAAGTCTAAACGGTGACACAACTGAGCTCAGACATCAGCGTATCTCGGCATTAGGAAGATGTCTGTGTGCATTTTGAGCCTGAGAAACACGCTGCAAGGGCAACATCGCAGAGCGGACACGTCGCGCTGGGAGCTCGGCAGACAGATCAGTGACTCGCATCAACCCTATCCCTGACCAGTGGTATCTCGGTTCCACCTGTGAACCTGAAGCCCTTCATGGCCCCAGGGGTGACACAGCTTCACCCAAAGCAACCTCTGCACCCTCGCAGGCTGTGCTGCGGGGGCACCGCTTCCCCAGTGATGTTTTCCATTTGTCCCATCCCCTGGGAAGAGACGGTTGGAGGACAAAAATGATGCTGAAGCCTGTTTCATGTCAGCAAACTGGAAACCCAAGGGAGGGGGAGGCTGTCATCGGGCCCCCAGATGTCAGCAGAGTGGGGCCATGAGAAATAGTGACCAGAGCAGCCCCTTGCAGCCACAGCGCCAGCTTCAGTGGCCACGGAGCCCCACGGGCACCCACTCGCACTGGCAGGGACCCCCGTGGGGTAGGGGACACCCACGCGGGGTGTGGGGACACCTCCTCCAGCCCAAAAGGACTCAGGAGGAAGAGCTATGCATTTTGGAGACTGAAGACCTCGCTGGTAACCCTTGGCTTCCCCAGGACCACCATGAGGAACAGATCCATTTCTGCAACATCCCGAAAACCATTCAGCACCCCAAAAGCTGTGTCCTCCCCACCCTCCATGGGAGGGAAGGGGTTCAGCCCCCAACCGCAGCGCAGACGGATCTCTTACCTTCTTCTTGCTGCAGTAGATCTGCCACTTCTTCTCCGCCGGCAGCGCGAACATGGCCTCTCTGTGCTTGTCCGTGAGGTCGAGTTCATCCTGGAAACGGGGAAAAAACCCACAAAACACGCAATATGAGTACACAAACGGGTGATGGCATGGCGCAACCCCCCAGACAAATGGTGTAAATCAACATGGGGCCACACCACAGCGCAGCAGTGCTCCCGGAGCATCGCCCCGTGACTATCGATTTGTCAGAGCAATGATGCTAGTTTCCATCCTCCTGCTCCTGACCTCCCCCCGACTCCCAGGCTGCAGCCGGCTGCCGGGAGGACAGCGCTGCAAACCTCCCCGCCTCGTTCCTCCCGGACATTGCCTTCAGTGCTCTTAAAGGTGGCAAGCGTTTTAGAAAGGACACCTATGAAGCCGTTACAGCTGCTCGCACAGAGGGTTGAGAGCTCCAGGTGACACACCTCGTCTAAGATGCATACAAACAACTCAGATAGGACCTTTCCTCTTTAACGCCCCAGATGACTGCTTCACCACTGATCACCCCAAGCGGTCAAGCCCATTCCATCGTCAACACCATCATATCATTGAAAACTGGGGTGGATTTTTTGGCTTTTGGTTTGTTTTCCTATAACTGAAAGCAGAAAGTGCTTTTGCTAGTATCTACGGTTCATAAAGAGGTACATCCTCTCCATCAAAACTGGACTATGAATTGTCTGGCAGAGATAAAGCTGCTTACTGACTGAGATCTTTATTGGTTTATCTGATCTGATTTTAAAAGACACATCCATTTTCAACTTGGAGGCTCGGTTAGCAGCGTGCCCTCCGCAGGGATGCCCGAGTATTATCAAAGCCCTGTCGTTTCCTGGCGCTAGATGTAGGTCAAAGCTTTTATCAGAGAACTAACTAAATAAAACATTCAGGCAGGGCTGTGAGGCTCATTGCTAAAGCCAACATTGATCTTACAACCATGGATCTCTCTTAAAATCACCACCACTGATGACAGCCCTTGTGCTGGAGGGGTGTTGGTGCAGCAGTGGGAGCACTGGAGATGCTGCAGAAGGTTGCACGAGAGCCCTGCCATGGCCTCCAGCCAACTCATCCCACCCAGTCAGTGGATTTAATTAAGATGATCCCCATTAAAAGTTACATACTTAATTCCATCAACTAAAAAAGGCAAAAAAAAAAAAGGAAAGAAATCACATAGAGACCGATTAAAGTTTCCCTGCTCGAATAATAACCGTTATCAACTAAAGCTGGTAGCCCCTGGTACCCCAATCAAAGGTAAAACCGCCATTTGGTGAAGGCTGAGCAAGATGCCTATGGGGAAAGATGGGTCCCTGCATCAGCAAGCCCACAGGTCACCAAGAAATTCAGCTGATCTAATTCAAGCTCATATTGCACCCAGTAGCCAAGGAAAGGAGCCTTCAGCTGTCTTGTAACCCAAACCCAAGGTTCCTCCAGCACAACACACAGCGATGGAGGGCTGCTGGCAGTCCTGAACATCTCGGAAAGGCTTATACCTCCACTTGGGGTATTGGTTTCACTTCTCGATGAAATTACTCCTCAAAAGGAAAGGTGTCACGGAGTGACATATGCATGGAGAAGCTTTGCCTCTGCCTTGACTTCCTCCCCCTACCCCGCCATATCGACTGACTCTTCAAACCACCGTGCTGCACAGAGCTGACGTTGGTGGAACCCTGGAAGCAGACTTGCAAGACACCCTTACAACAGAAATAAACGTGCTGCCACAACAGAGACTTCGCAAAAAGTGAGGACTGAGAAAGCCTGAGCCCTGTCTGAGACACCCCTCCTCCTCCTCCACCCAGGGGGGAGAACCTGGCTTAGGGATTCCTCCAACAAGCGCTGCTTTGAAACCTCCCCAAGTCCTTACAGTTTGGGAGATCAGTGATTCATAGCCAGCAACCGATCTCCTTCCCAGCCTTGGGCAAGTCTCGCCACCCTTCCGTGACTCAAAACAGAAATTGCACTCAATGTCCTTCACCGTTGTCACTCAGGCTGCGAGCCGGTCAGACACCCAAGCTCCTTCTTCAGCCCCAATTCAGCAGGTCTGAAGGCAGCCGACAGGACACCTGACACAGGCACGTGGCTGAAATTCAGCGCGTCGGCAAAGGGCATTTGGGCATGTGGGAGAGGACGAGGGTCTCCTGATGGTAAATATTTACCTCTGCCGGGAGGGTTTGAGCGAGTGCAGGAAAGTGCTTCCACTGCGACCCTGCTTCCCTGCCACGTGAATCTGGGACCCAGGCATGAAAGCGCCAGCCACACACATCTGTACTTAGGTTCTTAGAAAAATATTTATTGAAACTTTCAAAACACCCATACCCTAAAAACCCAACTTGTGCAAATGCAAAGATTTATAAACCAAGAAAAAAAAATCTAAACTGAGCTGACGCCTAAGCGGGAGCAAGAAGGGATAAAGCACAAGAACATAGTAGGTACTGGTACATGACAACGTGCAAACACATCCAAAAAAGGTGCAGAAATGCTTCTGAGCCCCACACAGCTCCTTTGACTGTGTCCTGGCTCTAACATGTTCAGTCACCGCAGCCCTGCATCACTCAGCAACACCTACCTAATGATATCTTGCAGAGTGCTTGGGAGAGGTGTTTAAATAAATACTGTGTGGCACCCAGTGAATACAAAAATCCTCCTAATCAAACAGTGACTAACGACTGTTATTCCGAGTCGAGTCGTAACAGCAACTTAACTGTGAAGAGTCAGGTCTTTGCTCATTTTATGTGTACGAGGATTCCTGCACTCACCTCCAGCCCTTCGCTTACACTCACTGATGGCTATCTCAGTACTCCTTGGGCCCAAGCAGGCTGCTCAGAAACTGCCCTTCAAACTCAAAAAGATCAAGAGAGGACAGGAATATCAGCTGTTTTCTGGGGGTTCACAGACCACCGTACAAATGCAGCTGTGTCCAAGCCTTTTGCAATTGCACAGCAGAGTCGTAGCGTAGCAGAGAACCCGTGAACAACCTCAAACCCATATGTGCCTTCAATTAATAATCACAAGCTCGATAATTAGGTGATTCTAACTGGCAATTAATTTTATAGGCCATTTGCAAGCTGTGCACTCCCGCTACAGCATGCGAGGCTGGCGGCTGTTGAGGAGGGAGAAGATAACCGGTGGGTCGGTGTCCATCACCCCCGCAGCCCTCACCCCTCGCTTCAGCCTCACCTTTCACAGCTCTGCCCCTTCCACCTGGCTGCCTCTCATGGCAGAATCTGCCAACTTCGCTATTTTAAATATTTTTTTGGAATCAGGTCAAAGGCACGTAAAATAACAGCCTCATTTTGCTACCAAAAGGAAGTTTCTGCCCAGAGTGTTTTTACTGGAAAGAGATACGCTACTCTTAAATATTTATTCCGTACAGTTGAACTATTCACCTTTAGATCAGGAAACATGTTTCCACATTAAATCTCCACTTCAATATGATTTAAAAAAACCCTCATACAGGAGACTTGATTCTCAGCGTGTATTTGCTATTTCTAGGAGCTAAAATACTTCCGTGCAGCTCGTTTTGCTGATGGCTCTCCGCTCAAATCAAGCAAACCTCCCCCTCCCTCTGAGTATGGTATGAGTGCCAGTGAAGGCGATCCCACACCATTCTCCTAAAACTGCCTTAGAAATACATGGCTCAGCTCAGCACGCTGTGAGCACAATCCCATGGGCCAACCAAGTTTTTATCCAGGACTTTATACCTTTTTCTTGGAGGACACATTGCAACACTCAGGGGAAGATGTTCCCATGGTCTGTATCTCCCCGAGCTGGCAATCGAGCAGTATGAGGAGCCCAGGCCACTGGAGGTCTTCTGGTCCAACTATCAAGCAGGGCCACCTAGAGCCATTGCCCAGGACCATGTCCAGATGGCTTTTGAATAGCTCCAAAGAGGGAGACTCCATTACCCCTCTGGTCTGCAGCCACCATAGTCTCCAACCATCTCCTGAAGGCAAAGTCAGATCAAGTAGAAAAGCGAGACACTGCCACTGGAAGAAATATTTGACCCTTCCAGCACAAAGGGCATTAAGTCCAGCTCCAGACTCATAGTGTGGTCCTTGGTGCAAGTTCCTGCCCCTGCCACTTCACCCATGCCATGGTGGATGTTTCAATGAGCACCTTCTACCATAGGCTGAGCCACAGCTTTTAATGGGGGCAACAGCAGGAAGCCAGCAGGATCCTGCACATCTCTTGACTTCAGAACTGACCTCCAGAATGGGCTCTCGGAGCTGGGCGAGCCTGGGCACTGCCCACCCACGGCCGCAACGCCCCAGCACAACCATCATAGGTTCTTCCCCTACATCCCACCAAACATTCTGCAAGAAGTAGCTGGGGAGCAGAGATTAAGTAAGGGACAATTCCCTATGCAGAAGTCTGCACCCCCAAAATATCTTCAGAGGTTGCAGGAAACCCACAGAGGTCCCTTCCAACCCCGAACATTCTGTCATTCTGTGAAAAAAGATGAAAAACTTTTAAGTCTTATGCATCGTTCTGGCTGACCAATTGCGTAACCATAATACATAGAGGAGATCAGGGAAAATAAGGAGGTTATCTTATCCATTGCCATAAATGAAATAAAAATTAATTAAAATTCACTGGCTTGTTCTGGTTTTATATATACTTACATATGTGTGCATATATATACACACACACACACACAGAGAACGACAACACCGGATCAATAAATGACCAACATCATAAAGCGCAATTGAATTTACTCCTGGTGGATGCAGGCACAGAGTTCAGGTACTGTGAGTGACACTACAGCACATACAGTCAAGATGTCCTGCATCCTCAAATAAAGCACGAGAGATCCAAGATTGTTCAAAAAAAGAAAAAACACGGAAAGAAACAAGCAGGAACTCTTTGGCAACATTTGGCATTAACTGGTACAGCATGGGAATTGAAAAAAAAAAAAAAAGGCTTGTTGAAGTCTGCATCAGCTTCCTTTCTCAGGGGTCGTATCGCTTTTTCACTCTCTTCCAGGCATTCTTCTCCAAGTTCACCAGTTTGATTTATCCCAGAACGCCGCAGTGTCAAGGAAAGTGATAATCAGCATTTTTCCCGCCGTACCTCATCTAATTGCCTTCCGCTGCGTGAAGGCGCTGCCCGCACGGCCAGCTGGGCAGCCCTGCCTGCCACCACCAGCCCTGCCTGTGACCACCATCCCTGCCTGCGACCACCAGCCCTGCCTGCCACTGTCAGCCCTGCCTGCGACCACCAGCCCTGCCTGCCACTGTCAGCCCTGCCTGCCACCAGCAGCCCTGCCTGCGACCACCAGCCCTGCCTGTGACCGCCATTCCTGCCTGCGACCCGCACCGGCGCGCGATAAACCTCCACCTCCGAATCCATCTTACTTAGCTCGTTATTCTCCTTTCTTCGCGAAGCAGCAGACTGATCAGTCGGTGGCCGTTCCAGTGCAAACAACAACTGCCGTGAAACGCGTCCCGCACCGCGGCAGGAGCTCCTCTCTCTGCAATGTTTCTTTAGACGAAGACAATTCTCAACGTATGCAGATTTATCTTAGAGAGTTTTTCTTTAAATAGGAAGGCAGTGAATTAAAGTCTTTTATTTTCAGTATTAGTAATAAAAATAGCTCCTCCCTAGCACACATCTTTTCAGCCATAGTACCCGGAGACCTTAGAAATAACCCCTCAGACAAACCGATCCCAGCCAATATTATCACTGTATATTTTTAATTTACCTGTGACAACCTGCAGCTGAGATTACAGAACATGAACAAAAATCGGCTATTCATGTTTCTTAATGAATAGGCATAACAGATAGAAGGGTTTTATTAATTTTGCCTTTATCATGTAACGAATTTTTTGAATAAAGGAAATTGCTTACAGCAAGGGAATGAGCAGCAGCAACAAGAAATAACATGTAAGCACTTCAAAGTGCTTATACCAAGTCAATCTCCTCCCACATTGAATTTTTAGTCCCAGACTGGAAAAGACCCCAATCCACCCTGCTCTGCAGTTTTCAGTTGTTGACCTGAACGCCTTGGACAGATGTAAATAAAATATGTATTCCTTTCTTCTTCTGTAGGAAGGATTATGGCCATCAATAGCTGATTTAGCTCCTCAATCAACTCGCGCTGCAGCTGGTTCATGTTCCCATCAGTTCAAACGCCTAACCGAGGCAGACACCATGTAATTCTTAAATGTTATTGAAGTCATTATTTTAACAGGCTAACGGTTTTAAAGGTGTTCATATTCCAATACTAGTGTATTTTAAAATAAAAGTATCCACTCATGTTCTTCAATCTTTTTTGCTGCAATATATATCTATAACTGCATATATTTATTTATTTATTGAGCTCGGCCTTCTGTGATTTTTTTCAATGGCATCATCTGGAAAACCTTGCTCCCATTTTAATTAAGACAGGGTACTTTTCTAGGCTGAGTTATTGATCTGCACAATTTTATCCCGACGAGCATGCTCAGATCTAGCAGCCCCGCAGGTGGATCCCCAGCACACATTTTCCACACAATTGTACCTAAACCCTGAAAACGACAAAATGAGATGTATTTGCCCATTATTTACTACTGTGATAGCCAAAATGGATTAAATCCAATCAACCACAGCTGGGCATGGCTGCCCTTTGGTGGGTGCACCTCCTACCATAATAAAGCACAGAGCTGGCAAATAAATAAGTAGAAGGTTTCAGATGTGTATTTCCCACCTATTTACGGACTGAAAGCAGCTGCTCCCTTTTCAACCAGTTTTTAGATATCACCTCTGCTGCTGGCATCCCTGAGAGCTACTGCAGTTGGAAGTCAAGCCAACAGGTCAAATGTGGCTTCAGATGTCCCCTGCCTGATCGAGATGCTCATGTAGGAAAGCTGTGCGTGGTTGATCTGGTGCTAAACCTCTCCAATGTTTTCCCAGGCAACACCCTGGGTAGGGCTTCAAAAAGGGGCTGGATGGGAATTAGTGGCAGCAAAGCCCCACGCCAACTCGATCCTGAAAGCTTCCCAAGATTTACCGCTCTGTGCATGGAACCCTAAAGATGTGGCTGAGGGGAGCAGAAGCCAGCTACAGCCTGATGCTGTTGGCAATGTAAGATGGAAATAGACTCCTTCCATACCCACAGCTTGGGTGGGACAAGTCGTCCTCATTTCCCCACAACCCTGGCTTAGTCACAACTGGCATCCTGAAGTCATTTTTAAGAACTTCATCAGGGGCAAAGCTGAGCATCACCCTGCCAGGGGGCAATTTCTGACCAAGGTTTGACATCCAGCAAGATGCCTAATGCAAGCAGGCATCAGATGGGCTTATAGAGGTTAGGTGTTGTTGGGGCAGGGAAGCTGATCCCCGTAAATAACAGTATTGGCTTGAACACTGGAGTTAATGGGAATTAGGACGACCGGGCGCTCAGGCAGGATCCTGCCTGCGGGGCTGCAGAAAGCCTCGGCTGCCAAAAGCCAGCCTCGGTGATGCTCGCACGCCAGAGAACGCCCAGACTCTGCCAGCATCAGATACCACAGCTTTCCTTTGCATCTGCCAATGGATATGAGGCAGGCACAGGCTATTCCCAGCAGGAACGCTTCCTGCTGAGGTTCGTGATGAAGCACAACCCACGTGCTGCTCGATCCCGCCCGTAACTCCAGCAACACCACCCAACTACCGAGCAATCAGGAAGGAGAAGACCATTGCTGGAGCAGATGCCCCATCCAGTGAGGCTGGTACCCTCTGTGGTGACCTGTGCCAGAAACACCTGGAGCTGGTGCAGGCCAAAGACCTAAATGGCCCAGTTAAGGTCACCGAGATGTCACCAAATGAGCTGCCCAGGCATCTCCCAGGGATGTGGCCTCCTCTTTTACGAAGCGCAAAGTGGAAAGCATTTAGCAGGTAGACCACATAATTTCTCCACTTCAGCTGTACTTCTCCTGGAAACAAAGGGGTTTCTTATGTGCCCTCTGCCTTCAGCTGGGGTTCACACTGTGCTATAACATGCCTCCTTTGTAAAGCTACGGGTCAGAAACAGCGTGGTTTTCGGGCAAGCCCTCGCGCTAGTTTGTAGCTGTACCAGATATTGCAATTACACGAATGCTTCAGCTGAAATATAGTGTTCCTCGGTGGATTGCTTCATTCAGGTTTCTGGAAAGTGTGTAGGCAGAAAAACCTTATTTTCTCGCTGAGTAGGTGTGCGACTGCTGTATCAGATGCTTACCTATCAAAACATATGTTTAAGAGATTATCTGTGAGGGTGTAACGCCACAAGGTGACAAAAACAAGCGCTGTGAGCGGCGGGCTGGGACGACTGCGTGGCACGCCCACGCTGTTCGCATTGAGCGAGCAGAACCTGGGCAGCCTGGAACCCACAGGGTTCCCCACAGAATGAATTTAAGAGCAGACATTATCGAATCACTCGGTTTTCTTCCTTGAAAGTGATTCATAAGCTCAAGGGAGCTTGGTCTTGGGAGGCAGTGGTGGGACAGGGTCAGGAGCCCCGTGCTGCACCTCTGACCCCGGATAGACTCTGCAGAAAGGGGTGTTTTGCCCAGGACACAAGGGCTACTGCAATCGTATTTTTCCTGGGTACCAACTGCATGCTTTTCTTTGCAGGTAGAGGGGAAAATGGCTTTGGCCACCGTTCACTGGTTCCCAAAATCCTGAAGTCCTTAATGCTGCAAAGACCAGGCAGCAAAACCGACAGCTGACCTGCAAGCATGAAATGTAAAGCTTGGCTTTGCAGCTGATCCCTCAGCTGTTACTTAAAAGCTGTGTTGTTTTGCAAGGCCCAAAACCTCATACTTTCTCCTTATTGGATTAGAAACTGGGGGAAAAGCACATTACTTAAGTTCCTAAGTAAAAATGGATATCACTAGCAATGAGTTCCCAGCCCGGCGCTGCTATTAACACGTAACAGCGCTCACACCGACCACACCATCTCCTCCTCCTCCTCGCACTGAGGTTGTCCTCCACTCCCTGCTAGAGTCGCATATAAAACAGCAATCGTCCCGGCACGCCGAGAGGGCGGGAAGGCACGGGTCTGCACAAAGTAATGCGTGGAGCATCTGACCCAGCACCCCACATCGTGAGCCACAGACCGATCGCCCAGCGTGAAGCATTTCAAAGGTGACACAGAATTAATCTCTGTGATGGGGGATGCTATCTCCTAACAGATATAAGAGTTATATATAACTTATATATATATATAAGCTACTCCAAAGAGCAGCTCTGATGAATCACAGAATCACAGAATCACAGAATGGTAGGGGTTGGAAGGGACCTCTGTGGGTCATCTAGTCCAACCCTCCTGCCGAAGCAGGGTCACCCAGAGCAGGCTGCACAG
>Ga0065711_1044697_pt1 | contig 13938 bp, 15 predicted proteins | sample Hoacrofraction12_FD_59098 | JGI IMG/M metagenome (GOLD analysis project Ga0065711, IMG submission 59098) | Hoatzin crop microbial communities from Cojedes, Venezuela - Epithelial fraction 12 v2 (version 2) | ecosystem: Host-associated > Birds > Digestive system > Esophagus > Crop | place...
AGCAGCCGCTGGAAGTGGTCTGGTACGGAACGCAAACCACAGCAGCTACTGGGAGGGAGATCAGCCCCATCCCAGCCGAAGCCGGGACGACGAGTGGCGTGCAGGAGCGGTCCGTCAGTCTGCCATGACTTTAGGAGCTGCGCTGCAAAACCTGTGAAGGCAGTTCCTGTGTGTCCCACAGCTGGCCCAGGAGCTCCAGAAGCCGCCTCTCTGCCCTCCTCTGCTGCTGCCGATTTAGGCTGGGGCGGTCCCGGGGTGTTGCGGCAGCGTGGCCTCGGCTCTCGCCGCGGGCGTCCTCCCTCCCGGTGCGGCTGGGCCTCGGGACGTGCCGGGGGCCTCGTCCGGGTTCCCAGCCAGCAGCCGTGCAGCCGCGGAGTTCTGGGTAGCAGGGGGCGAAGTTTCTGAAAGAGGTGCCTTTTTTTTTCCCTGGTACTTTCCCACTCCTAGTTGGAAACCATGAGGTACCTTAAGAGTTCTTTACAAGGCAGAAGGCTCTTGTGTTCTGCTGGGTTCGCCAGAACACCCTGCTCGTCCACCTCCCGGCCGCTGTCCTCTCGCACCCAGGAGCCCGCGCTGTCCCCTTCCTCCCGGGGACACTCGCCTCCTCTGCGTCAGCGTTGCCGGGGAGCCTGCCTGAGGTTCCTCCCCTGCGAGGCAGATGTCTGTTATAATGAAATGAGAAAAAAAAAAAGGGGGGCAGATAATAAAGGCAGAGGAGGGTAATGTTACAGCTTGATGTGACAGGACCTCCTGCTGTTGCAGCTGCCAGTGCCAGCCGTGGAATAGATTAATCTGTATTCCAACACGCCGCAGCTGAAGGCGAGATCGATCTAATTAGGGTGTTTTAAACACTGCTTGCATTCTGCAGTCTTGGTGCCCGTCTGGAGAGGGGAGGGCTCCCCAGAGCCCGAGGGGATCCTGGTCCAGGCAGGGCTCTGGTGCCGCTGGGCGATGCGACCCGCCTGGCGCCAGGGACGGGGTGGCACGGTGCGGGGCACCGTGGCGGCTGCGGGCAGGCGAGCCAGCCGGCGGGCAAACAGCGTGCTCGGAGAGTGAGGAAGAAGCCTCTGTCTTCCCATATCTGGGAATTTGTGAGATTTTGGGAAGGCTGTGTGGAAGAAAGTTGTTCGTGATGCATACAAGCTGCCGGCTGGTAACTGCCGCTCCTTTGGAGGACTCCTTGGCGGTGCTGAGCGGGGCTGGCGCCGGTTTTTGCCCTGCAAAGGAGATGCGCTTAGTCGTTCTCAGAAAGGGGGCTGGGCAGCAGCGCCTGCCTCTGGCCTGGTCTGCGGCCCTCCCTGACAGTGATGCGTTTATAGAGGTGATGTGGACTTTGGCTGAGCGTTGGCACGGTTGTTGTGGAGTTCCCAAAATATTCCGGGGCAGGCGGGCTGCCCGAGGGCCACGTGCTGCTTGTGGCCTCTGCGCTCAGCGGAGATCAAAGCTGGGCAGCCGCAGTTCTGCTCGCCGAGGGCTCGGAACAGCACCAGCTACGAATCGTTCTCCAAGAAGATCCGAGATCCGACCCTGAGCAAACATTGTGGTTATACCCTTTAAAAATTTTGCATAGCTGAGATACCTGTAGGTGTAGTCCGTGGGAATACGGCGAGACCCCCGAGTCCGCAGAACCCTCCTCTCCCGGGCTGGCAGCTCTCGCTGCTGGTGGCTCATTTAAATGCCTTAAGCCTCTGGAGAAGGGGTGCAGCCCCTGGGCCCACAGCACTGCTCCTACCCAGGCTTCGCCCTGCCTTGGCTGGTGTCCTTGTGCGTGGGTGCTGGTGTTTACGGGGCCAGGAGCTGCGTTACAGCAGAACTGCGATTTGGGGGGGGGCTGGGAACCACACTAGAGGTTCAGATAATAATAGAAGTTTTAGAATAGAATAAAAGGTTTAGATAATTCAGAAATATTTCTGTAAATTATTTTTTTTTCAACATTTTGACCAGGCAACTAAGTATTTCCTGGATTTTCTGGAGTGATATGTTGAAAGAGTAACCTCATTCTTAAAAAGCCTGTGTCAGCTTCTTTAGACTTCTCGGTAGATTTACGGATTTTATTGATAAAATGGATAAATATCTGCATATAAGCACCAAAGCAAAAATGATGGCTAAAATCCATTTCCTAGTGAAGGAGTATGGAAAAAAAGCAATGAAGATATATCATTGGTGAGAATATTACTACTCAAATACTGTGTCAACACTTCTAAGCACTTCAAAAAAAAGAAGGCTTGGGAAAAAATAGTGTGAAATACAGAATGCTGGCTTCTTTCCAAGAACGGCAGAGCATCTGTTGGGATGTATGTAAAAAAAGAAAAGTATTTTGTTGTATTTTTTTTTCACCTTAAGAAAGTAGGATCATGCAAGGACTTTGGAGGCTTTTACCTTATTTGTAATGTAGTCGCTTAATTTGGTGTCGTGGAAGAACTGTTCCTGTGCAGCGAGAGTGTGCGCTGCCGCGGCCGGAGCCATCCTTCACCCCCACGTTATCCTGCCGAAATGACAGCGCAGCCGCGCGGCGCTGCCCACCCGATAAACCTGTTATCTCCCCTGCTCCTCCTGCCAGCAGCTCTCCCGGTCTCTTTGCTGCATGAAAAATTGACAGCACCTCAGGCACAAATCTGTTTCTAAGGAAGCCACATTTATAAGCAGGCAGCGGCGTGGGGTGGGCGCGTGCGCAGCCCCCCTGCTTGCTGCCCTGCTGCAGCGTGCCGCTGACGGGGCAGCGGCCGGCGCGACCTCGCCTTCCGGGGCAGCGTCGCTGGCCGTCGGTGCAGAACCTCCCTGCGAACACGTCCGCGTCGCTCGTTCTGCGTGCGCTGGTGCAATCCATCAAGGCTTCTCGTGGCTCCCGGCTCGGCAGCGCCGTGGAGATGCGTGTTACAGGGTGTGACGGCAGGAAGATGGTGATCCCTTTCCTCTGCACGTTGTGCTTTCCTCTCAGAAAAGATGAAATCCTGACACCCCTCCTCCTCTCCCCGCCATGGTGGGTGAGGGAATGTTTATGGCTGTTATTTTTCATCAGTTGTAATCATCAGGATTGAAGTGAGGGCATCTTGGAGAAGTTACGGTGGTGGATACATTGAGGTGTCTGAAGCGTGAGGTCTATGCGTGGTGCAGAGCTGCAGGCGGGAGGCCACACCACGGGGGTTGGCACGGGAGAGAAGCTTGTGCCTCTCGTTTGCTTGGTGCCTGTGTGCTTGGCTTCATTTCCCCGGGTTAAAGCCGTGTGCTCTTGGATGCTGCCAATACCCTGCCTGGTGCTGGCGTACACTTGGCAAACGCTTCGCATCTCTGCATCTGCTCTGATGGGGGGTGCAGAAGTGCAGTGCGCGGCCCCTCCGCTTCCCCTTCGCGGGGAGAGGACGGCGGACGCCTTCCCCGGGCTCCTTCCCTCGCCTCGCCCTGGCTCCTGGCGCCGAGTCGGCTCCTGCAGCTGGGAAAGTGTTAGCGGGCAAAACGGGAAAGAGCCGGAGCACGAGAGCTGTAACGAGAGCTTGACTCGAAATGTTTCAAACCCAGTATGATTTTATAGGTATATTGTGTATAAATTGCACATAAAGCTGGTGGATCCTCGCGAAGACGCGAGGACGCAGAGAGGCGCTTGCTTTTGTACTTCACTGAAGCCCCGTACAGCCAAATGTTAGTGGTTAAAGAAGCGCAGGACACCCTATGTGAGAAAGCGTGCGTTTGGAGAAGGTCACGTTGCTCTCTGGCACTCGGGAGCGAAAAGCTCAAGGCCCCGCTCAGAAGTGCCCTGGTTTTTGGACGCCGTGTGAACGGGGCGGTTGCCGGAGCTGGCTGCGGCGAGGCAGGGCATCGCGCTGGTGCGCGGGAGCAGCTTCCGAAGGCGTGTGGGCACGCAAGCAGCAGTGCCGTGCGGTGCCCCCGTGGCAGTCCCCCGCCGAGGGACTCGCGTGTTCCCGCAGAAGTCGTCCTCGGAGGTGGGTCCTGCTCCTCCGAGCCCAGCACTGTGGTGGGCTCGAGGCGGGCGGGTCAGTCGCCTTTCGGAGGGGTGCGGTGGCTGGGTGCTGGCACCGATGTTCTCTGGTGCGTGTGCAGTGTTGGCCGGTTACTTGGCTCTTGTGCACTTGGCTCCAGGGCTTGTGCTGCAGAATGTGACCCCCAAGTGCAGTTGAGAAGACTGCAGAACACGTTTATTTGATTGTTTCTGGTTTGTTGTGGCACATTCGTATTCAGTCCACGGGGTTTTCTGTAAATAAAGTGGTTTGTTTGAGGATTTTTTCCTCTAGCTAATAGCAGTTAAGTCTCTGCAGGCGCTGCACACTGGCCCAGTTATTCCCCTCTCAAGCTTTCCTGTCTCAGTGACCGTTCCCTGTTTGGCAAACTGAGGGTCACTTGAGTGACGGTGCTGGCTTCGGCCAGGATTCCTTCTAGCCCCAAGGGAGGAGGCAGCCGTGCCGTGGCCGTAGCTGTGACGGCGGGTGCCGGACAGGAGCGCGCGCTGCGAGGCAGGTGTGCCAGCCGCGGGAGGCAAACGGGAGCAGAACTGGCGCTTTACGTACGGCCGTTCTTCAGGTCACCAGGACAAGCGGGATCAGCGTAGCAGGAGTGGTGCAGCAGAGCCGGAGGAGAGCTCGCTGGCTGGGCTGTGGTGGGCGAGGAGCTGTCTGTGCTCCCTGCAAACGCTGCTCGCTGCTCTCGCCACCGCTCTGGCAACGGGAAGGAACCAGGGTTCCACTTGTCAATGGCTGCACGCGGGAGTGCTAGTAGTAAATTTAATGGCACGTTACAGAGAAAATAAGCCCCGGTTCCTGATCTCAGCATGCAATTTTCATTTTGTATCTCCAGAACATGTCTGTTCCATCCTGGCCTCCCTTCTGCGAAACCTGAGAGGGCAGCAGAGGACACGGTTACTGAACAAATTCACAGAGAACGACAGTGAGAAGGTGAGTGCTGAATATGTGTCTGCAGTCGCTGGGTGCCCGGCTGGGAGGTGACTCGATAACGGCAGGGCGCGCGTGTGCTCGCTAGGTTGCTGAAAAGCCGTTATTGTGCCTGCCTGTAGAAACGTGCACTCTCACAGGCCGTCGTTCTCTCATTCGTGTTGTTATCTACAAACTGGAGAACTGGAAATGCCGGTAGTGCTTGGCCTCCCGCATCGTATGCGCTCTCTGGTGCTCTTGCACGTGGTAGTAGCGATTCTCAGCCCTGGGCTGTCTGTCTCTGCTGAAGCTGAGCACAGCGCGCGTCGCGTGGTGTTACGTTGTGCTGGCTCTGTGGGACCGGGGCAGTGTGGAAAGGTGCTGCTTTTCCTAGCGAGGCTCTTCTGCAGAGAGCTGAGGAATTGCTGTAGTACACATTTAACAGTCCCCATTCCTCTGCTGCAATGTGTCACTTTAGTGGTGTTTACTCTGGGAAATTCTTTCCAAAATATTTACATGATGGTGGATAGATCAAACAGCTGTGGAACAGAAACAGCGGCTTTTGCAAACCAGTAATTCCCAAGGGATTTGTAAATTCTGCCAGTGGGAAAATACTGGTTCCTTAGTATTCCTCATTAGTGTGTCTTCAAGGTGTTTTTTGTAACCTGCTCTACCAACTGCAGAAAATTTCCCATTGCTAGATAGGCTTTCAGTTGCCTGATGCAGCTCAGAGGAGAGCAGGAGAGCCGTGGCATGTCTGATGCATTTCCCATAAGCTTTGCTGCACGCAGCAGACACAGAAAGGCCGGCTGGAGAACCCGGGAGAACGGGAGAACCACAGCACGGGAGAGCGAGCGAACGAGGGACACGTGTCTGTCTGCTGCCTTTTAGCTGGAGCCGACAAGACCGTGTTATGGTGTGGGGTTACATTCAGGTGCCTGCAGACTCAGCCTGCGCGTCCGACCGCCGCTTGTGCCAGCCCTCTGCAATGTGTTCCTTCCTGGGAGCGGCAGAGCTGCCGGCTGCTTTGGGAAGACCGCAGCTGGGAGGAAAACAACGTAGCATGAAGGACTAAAGATGATTGCATTGTTCTTTTTTGTTGCTCAGGTCTCTCTCTTCTTCCCTTGCAGGTTGATAGGCTGATGGAACTGTATTTTAAGTACCTGGATGCAATGCAGGCAGCTGATAAGAAGATTGATGGAGAGAAACATGTATGTATTGCTTGAGATTGGCCAGCTCCCGTCTGCGGTACCTCTGCACAGGCATGTCGTCTGCACGGAACTTCTGGCTCAGCCAGGTCACTGTTCTGAGCCGTGCCCTCATACCTGTGCTGTTACTGCTTGCTGCCTGTGGCCCTGCTCTGCAGCTTACAGTTAACCTCAGGTAAAATGGGCGGAGAGCTTCTCTACAGCAAGTGCTTCTGGCTTTTTCTTAGAGTGAATTTTACTGGGAGGGCCTAAGTCTGTGCTTCAGTTTGCCTTCACTTTTACTTGGCTGCAATCTTGCTTGGTTTGGCAGATGGAGAGTAAGTGAAATGCAGAGAGACAATTACACGATAATGTGCGAGGCCTCCTACCCTGGTCTTTAGAGTTCTGATCAGCTGCGGGAAAGTGTCTACTTTGATTAGTTAGATGAGGCTGCAGCCAAAGGCTGGTGTGCTCTCTGCACACCAGCAGTGAATCGTTTTGAATGACACGAGCCTTGGTACCACACAGTACTTTCTTGGAACTGAAGCTGGAACAGACTTTTTGAAAGGGAACGAGCTGTTGGAGTCAGGAAGCAGCTTGCAGAGCTGTTAGGGAGCTTGGCCGGCTTCCCACAAGATTATCTGTATCAGCACTGAAGAGGCTGTGAGATTGATTAGCACTGACGGAGAGTAATCACTGCAGCCGCTGTCCCCGCACGCGGGCCAGCCCGGCGTGCCACGGGCTGCACCCCGCCGCCAGGCTCTGACAAACAGCTGCCTGCCCGCGCCAAGGCCGCTTCTCCGGGCACTGGCAAACATTCCGAGGGCATCGGAGCTCGGCAGCGCTGCTGCTGCTCGAAAAGGCGCGGGGCTGAGTGATGAATGGAGCCGCTTTTGCTGCCAGCGTTCAGGCTCCATATGGACAACTGCAGCTTCACCAATGAACAGTGGCCTGAAGAAAAGCAGCCTTTACCCTTTCCTGCTGTCCTTCCGCGCTCTCTTCATCCTTCTCGGAACAGAGCAAGAAATTATTTATTCTTTACGTTTCAGTGTTGGTGTGTGGGTTTTAGAACTCAAAAAACAGAATGGATTTTTTGGGCTGAAGTCTTGTGGTCTGTCGGCAGCTGCTGAAGAGAGCCCTTAAATGCACCATGCAGAGCGAGCGTACGTGCCCTTCACCCAAAGAGGTCCTGAAGCAGTCTGCAGATGTCAACACCTGTAGCAAACAGCCAGCACAAAGCAGGGATGAAGGGAATTTGAGTGTGAAGAAGCTTTTGCAGAAGCTCTTTAATTAATAGTGTTAACCCATTCATGTCTACTGGTGCACAAGAGAAGAAAAACCAAGGAACCTCAGGTTTTCCATCTGTATCCAGGAGGCCGCTGTGCTTTTGCCCCGCTGCAGGGCTCTGTAGGCTGGAATGGCTAGAATAAACACATCTCTGCTCTTCACTGCTGTTGGAGCCGGCAATAGGATTTGGGAGAAACATCTCATGTGTGCAATAGACTGGGCACAGTGTGGATGAAATACGATGTTGAGGTTCGTTCCTAGCTTGGAGCAGTCCTGGAATTATCGTTTGCTTTGTTTTGTAGCATCCTCAAATGGTCAGTGGGACATGGTCTCCTGAGATCTGGAGTGGCTCAAGCGTTTTCCCCGTGCAGAAGCAGGCAAAGCCATCATTCTGTCCATCAAATTGTGACATTGTCTGGCTGTGACAGGATTTATGGAGCACTTTAGTGTTTCTGTTTGTGGCGCATGAATCAATGAGGTGGATGGTATGAACACTTGGTCCTTTAGAAACCATGCTATGTCACTTGGGGGTTTTTGACCTTCCTCTTGCAGGAGGACATAGAACCCCAAAAATCTGGTACACAGGTCCTCACCTTTCTCCTGTCCCAAAGAAAAATGGTACCTGATGAGATTTTACAGGTTCAGCCTGTACTGGTGAGAGCGAGATCCAAGTCTGATGGACAGAGTATCTTGCTGTAAGCCTTGCATTACAAGAAGTGAAAACCTGATTATACGAGGAATGACTGAGTGTGTCGTACCCGATGTTTTATCTTTAGTCGTGCAGCTGGCAGAAGCAGCTCCTGCTCTTGCAGTTCTCTTCCTTTTGTTTTCTTTTAGCTTGGCTTATTTTGGTGATCCAGGTTATAGCCCAGCTCTTCAGCCTGTGGCAGTGAAGGTGTGGAAGGTGAGGGTAGAAGGGAGGGGAGGAATTTCTGAAGCCAGCTGTTTCTGAGGAGGAACGGTTGTCAGGAAACTGCACCCTTAATCCAGACAATGAAACAGGATGAGGTCCACTGAGCCCCTTCTCAGTGTTACCCACTTGTTTGCTGCTGTGAAATCTCTTCAGGAGTGATTAGAGGTGGTAACTTAGTGATTACCTTAACTGCCAGTGTGAAACCCAGGAGCAAAGTCCATGTGAGCATTTGTCTCTAAGACCTGTAGTAGCACTTCTCTCAGAGTTTTTAGTTAAGGAAACCTGGAAAAGATCTTGTCCCCCTCTCAAATTCCTTGTTTCTTTCTGTAGGAAATGGTGCAAAATCCTGTGGCTCTTAACTCCCTCTAAAATGAGGTATAATTACAGGTGGCAGAAATAGACTTAGTGATCTCTAAAGACGGTAGGAAAAGACAGGAGATGGTTTAATATTTTTAGAGTTCCACAGAAAATTATGCTCAGCAGGTTTATTTGATAAAATATTCTCACCAGACACTTTGTGCTATAATGACTTACAAATTACATGCTAATTGTGCTACAGTTAAGTCATTCCATCCTTGAAAGGGAGAGGTGGAACTCCTAGCAGGGGAGCAGCGTCCGCAGATTGGGACAGCTGAAATAGGAGTTTGTGTTAGCCCAGCATTTCAGTTCAGTTTAGGAAGAGCGAGCTGCCTGGAGTTGCACCAAGGGCAGGACGTAGCGTCCTGGCAGGAGCTGCGCTGGTGCCAGTGAAGAGAACATGGATCTTTTTGTCTCTTGCAGATTGGTGGCTCAATCTGCAGAAATTCAAGCGTTGTTTCTGCTTGTTAGGCAGAAACGAAGAAAGGCATTCCCATGCCAGAGGGCTCTCATGGTTTCTTGTATGGTTCTGAGAGCTGCTTGGTCACCTTGGTGTGACCTGGACGTCTGCCTGCTGTCCTGGCTGCAGGAGAGTCCATGACCTGACCGGGGCTCCGTCCCAAGCGTTCTGTGTTTCGAGGAGAGCAGTGGTCAGCCTGCTGAAGAGGCCGTGTTGTCTGCAGCCTCTGCACGTGAAAGGGGCTCCTGGGGAAATCATCGCAGCTGTGAGCTGGAAGCAGATGGTCCTGGGCCGTCCTTGTCGTGATGGGCTGACTTCACCCGAGGCTTCTGCTTGCTCCTCTCCTGTTGCCAGTGTCGGTCCCTGTCTCCTGCATGTCCTTTTTGACCAAGGGCTTAGCGATGACCTGGAGTTTAGCTCTCTCCCAGTGGTCTGAAAGCACCTCCTGAGCATGGCTTGCATCGCTTGCCTCTCCCCAGTCATACAGACAGCAAGTAGTAAGGGGAGAGAATCTGTGCTTGGTGTAGGAGACAAGTTACGAGAGTTGTTTTTGTGCATGGCCGTTGGGACCCTTCTCATCTCTGATGACCTGGAGCGGCCTCGCTGTCCCAGCCAGCGAGGAAGTAAAGCCAGGATGCTGGCTGGGGTGTTCGTTCTCGACTGGCGCCCATCCCTGCTGCTCTGCCCAGCCTTGCGCTGCGTGCTGGGGACGGTGGATGGTAGGTGGGGGGGGAGGAGGATGCAGGGATCTTTTGGGCCCTCGTCCGGTGACTACGTGGAGCAGATGTCATCTTTTGTGTAGCATTGGCAGATCCATTGTATCTTTAGGTATCAAGTATCTTCTTGACACCTGGAGGCCTGTCAGTCCTGCCTCATTAGTGTGAGAAAAGCTCATTTTAGCTTCACAGAAGCCCATCTTATTGCTGTCTTCTCCCATCAGCAAGGGGCATCTCAGTACATATTGCTGGCAGATTAGGAATGGCATCTGAGTGCTCATTTGGAGGTTAGTGACTTGACAGCTTTGAGAGAGAGACGAAGTGGGAAGGTGGCTATCTGGTACTGTACTGGGAGGCAGATTAGCGTTTAGAGGGTGGTGGTGGTTTTTAAAAGAAAGAGACTGCTAAAAGGCACCTTAAAACTGTACTCGTCTTCTAATTCATATCTGCTTAATTTACTGGCAGAAAATAATCTTGCTGCTCTGCCGAGAGAGGCTGTTGTAACTGCTGCCTTCTCTGTGTAATCAAGACAGCAGTTGCCTGGATTCAGCTCCTGTGATCGCCGTGCTTGGAGCAGAATACAGAGCAGACATGGTCTTTGTTTCCTGCTCTGGAGGTTCAAAGTCCTGGCCTGTTGATGTTTTTTCTGTTCAGGAATTTAGCGCTGCTGAGAAGAGCAGCCAGTAAGCCTGTGTGCAGTGAGGAGGGTGAGCGGTGGTTTGAGCGCCTTGTCACCTTCTGGAATGGGGTGTTGGGAGGTTTGTCACTACTGCAATGTCTTACGAGCCAGGCTCAGCACTGTTTAGCTTTAGAGACCAGACTGGATCAGAGTCAGGCAATTTGGCACGGATGTAGGGTGAGGAAAGTCACTCCTTGCACAAAATTGGATTTTGATTTTCACTGGCAAGAGCCTGCATGCAAGCTTTGCCCAGTCATGCCTGCGCTCGTGGTTTTGAGAACCTGGAGTACCTTGGTTGTGCAAGCACCGGAGTCTGCAGGACCTCATGCTAACGCGTGCTGGAGTGCAGCCAAAGCGGTTGACCTCGTGGCATCGGTAACTAGGCATCGTTTTTTTAACTTCACTTGATTTTTCACTGGTAAGCTAGATTTCTAGGGGGAAAGGAAAAGTATTTCACTACCTGTGCTTTCCTCTCGCACTTTTGATAGGCAGTGGCAAACACCTGCACTTCAAAGTCACTAAATCAGATTTCTGTACGGTGAGCATCCATTGCACTCTCTCCAGTGAGAGGTGCGCAGGGTTCATGTTCCTTCTGGTGCCAAAGGGACTTGATCTACAACGAGAAGCGAGGACTTGGCTTGACATAACAGGAGAATTTGGGAGCCTGCATCAGCTTTGGAGCTGGTGACCTTGCGTGTGTTTGCCTGGAGCGTGTGCACCCCAAGGAAGCGCTTCTTGTTGAGCGTTAGAGGTTCAGTGCTCTCGCTGGTGATGGCTCTAATGAGAAAATATTGCTCCGCCGGCGTGTGCCCACCTGCCAGCCGGCTGCATAATAAATCACACAAGCTGCAGTGAGCTAGCAGTGTCTGACAAGCTGCTTCCTTTATTTAAGAACAAAACCGAAAAACAAACCCCAAAATGCAAAAGGTCACCCGTGACATCAGTTATTTTGGCCTGTCGGTCGCCATGGCAAGGGACGGCAGGCTCAGCTGATGGACGTGGCCAGCCTTTCTCGGGGGAAAGCTGCTCGGAGCTCGTTGCCGCACTGCTTCTGCCAGGGTGTGCAAGGAGAGGCTTGGTCTGAGCAAGACGAATGGGTTGGCCTCCTGCCTTCTGCCCTTGGCCTCCGTTCGGGCAGGTCTCACTAGTGGAACGCCGTATGGGCCGAGGAAGAGCGAACCGTCGGTGTTCCTGCAGAAGCCAGTGGTCTTCTGCTGGCAGACCCCGGCTGGGGTTTGGCCCCGCCGCTGTCCCTGACAAAGGAAGCTGGAAGAGCGAGGCTGGGCATGGTGAAGGTGTGCTTGGGCAGATTTTTTGGACCCGTTTTCTCATTTGTCAGTCAATAATGAAATTGGAAGCCTGATAGGCCTTTGAGTCATCTGGAGTCATGTTCTGCACTGCTTAACAGCACCCTCAAATGGCCAGTAAAAGAGCAGGTTTTTTGTTCCATTTTGACAAAGAACTTATAAATAATAGATACACTGGTTTGTTACATATTCACAGTCTCTAACCACTCAATTTAGAAATGTAATTTGTATGTTTGAATTAAAATTTCAGTTTGCAGATGGACACAGTTCACAACCAGCAAAGTCAAAACCTTGTTCAAAACTGAATGAAATGTTTTGTGAATTTAAATTAGTTATTACAAGTACTTCTTTGGTGAGAAATATATGGATGTTAATGTTTTGGGGAACAAAGCGTTTCTTAAGAAACCACAAAGATCACCAGCGTTTTGGCACTGCTAACGGGAAGTACTCCACGAGCCAGGTCATCGCAGCTTTTCTTTGTGTTGCTGTACAGGACATGGTGCGTCGGGGAGAGATAATAGACGATGACATGGAGGACGAATTCTATCTCCGTCGCCTGGACGCTGGACTCTTTGTTCTGCAGCTCATTTGTTACATCATGGCAGAGATCTGTAATGCCAATGTTCCCCAGGTAAAGCTGTATACGAGGTTGGCAGATCACCTGTGTTCCCGTCCATGATACAAACAAGACTAAATCCTTGCAAATACCGCCTCATGGAACAAGCTCTTCAATTCTTTTTTTGGGGGGAAACCTCCTGCTTATTGCACTTGTGTCCATACAGCTTCATCAAGTCGTAGCAGTTAGGTGGGCATTAGTGGGTACAGAAGCTGATCGTTGTCACTGAGGTCATGCAGCCTGCCATGAGCAAGGTCACAGTCTGAAATGGAAAGGACCCATTCATGCCGCTGCTGAGGGTGTGGTGGAAGGGGACATTCTCTCAGAAGGTCTCACAGAGGCACAGGCCATACCCAGTGACTTTTCTCGATCCATGCGAAATACTGCATCTCTGCTGGTGTGAATAGATGGGGGTTTGTGAATATGGGATGTGGTTAAGGTGAACCTGTGCCACGTGCCTTCCTGAGTGTTCCTGAGCAGGGGCTCTGGGACTCTGAACTAGCCAGGCAGAGTCGGGTTCTGCTCTTCCTTCAAAGTGGGAAAAAGTGGGGTTGCGCATGGTTTGGTGTTCTATTGAAGATTACTTTCTTTCCTGTCCCCCATCAGATTCGTCAGAGAGTCCATCAGATTCTGAACATGAGAGGCAGCTCCATTAAAATTGTTCGACACATCCTAAAGGGTGAGTTGAGATATTCCCATGCACGTGTCTCATCTCTGCTAGGGACAGCTTGGTCCCCCCGTTGTAGGATGAGCCTTCACATGTAGTTCTCCTTGATTTCAGGAGCGTGTTTCAAGCAGCAGTTGAGTAGTGTTGTGGGATCCAGGCAGGGCTGGAATCACCCTGATAAAACATGCTTTACCTTGGAGTTAGGACACGTGCTGGTGTGTGCTGTCCTGGAACAGCACACCGCTTCATGCTGCCATCAGCTGCAGACTGGCTGGAACTCGCTGCTGACATTAATGCTAGAGTAAATATTTAAGGGAAGTGTATATGCATGCTAGAGGGAAGGATGGTGGAGTCTCATCTTTCATTAACATGGCCCTGCACTTTACCATCTGCACCATATTAGTATCTGTGGTGTATTTGTCTTGTTCTTAGTGTCAGATTAATATGGATTATAGCATTAAAGTATCCTCTGTAGCTTTGAAATGTAGCTGTTGTGATTTGCAATCCCGATTTTAAAGTACTGCTTGTTATTTTTAATGCCTATGTTGAATTAGAGTCGTGCTTATTTGAGCTGTGGCTCTCGTCTGTGGCCTGCTGTCCTTCAGCAGAAGCAGCCAGTTGAGCTGCGGAGGAAGAGGGCAGGACCAGGACCCTCCGCACAGCCCCTGCGAGCTGCGAGGCTTGGCCAGAGCGCTGGAGATCTGCTGCCCCTGAGGGGCTTCGGTTGTTGTGCGGCCGTGTCTGCTCCCAGGGGGCCGTGTGGCTTCGGCGAGGGGTGGGGAGAGAGGGGAGGCTGCCAGCATCGCCGGGGTGCTGGGCTGTGGGTGGTGTTGTGTTGATGTCTCTGCTGTCTTTGGGAATACCAGTGA
>Ga0065711_1044698_pt1 | contig 13938 bp, 5 predicted proteins | sample Hoacrofraction12_FD_59098 | JGI IMG/M metagenome (GOLD analysis project Ga0065711, IMG submission 59098) | Hoatzin crop microbial communities from Cojedes, Venezuela - Epithelial fraction 12 v2 (version 2) | ecosystem: Host-associated > Birds > Digestive system > Esophagus > Crop | place...
AACAAGACCGGAGCAAAACAACCTGGAAGGACACGGTATACTGATCTTAGAACTGAGTTTGCGCAGAAACAAAGGTCAACCAGCGGACACTGTGATGAGGAGTATAAGCCTTCATCTTGAGACCCCCAAAGACCACCCGAGGATGCTAAGAGACATGCGTGAAAGATATTAACATATGCTAATTAGTTCTTGGAAAAGACATGAATAAGGCTAAGCATTTCTCGGAAATATAATGAATATGTATATTGTGATTGTATTTAACCTGAAATGACAGAGTGTTTGGCGTGCACGTTTGGAGGAGCAATCCCCCGTGTGCCCAGTGCCGTAATAAAGAATACCTGCTTAACAGTCTTCCAACTATTGAGTCTTCAATTCTGGCTTTTCACGGCATCATTTCCATTTTTTTTAAATCTTTGTGCCCTATATTCTATTCATTTATTTACATATGCACCACTTTTACATCAGTGTCCTTGCTATTGCTATCACAGTTTACCTTGCAGGTGTTTACCAACATGCCCAGCACCAAAACAGTCCTGGGAGATACTCTGTACAAGTTCAAATTTAATATGTGGTCACATTTTATTGTCTAGGTGCATTACTTACCCCGGTAAAAAGCAAACTGTCTAGAAAGGTTTTGTGCTAGGAAAGCTAAGCTAATTTTAAGCTGGGGACTTACAGAGGAAGCTAGTTTATGCCTTAATTCCTATCAGCATAGACTGCCTATGGCTGAGGTTAAAAGGGGCCAGGTAGCTTGGTTTTGTGGTGTACATAGCAGGGACTATGCGGTTATTTCTAAACTTAAATCTAGCAAGAGTCACCTTTACTGTGGCATTGCTTCCATCATGCACACTGTGTGCTTTAATCCATCAAATATGATTACTTCTCTCATCCCAAACTTCAAACAGCTCCAAGAAGCTGCAATGGTTTTAAAAGAAAGCTCCTCAACTGAAGTTGACACAGATACATTTTCTTTTCCCTGAAATTATGTAACTTACACACTAAGATGGGAAATAATCAGCCCTGCACCAGTAAATGCTTAAGATGAACTTTCAGTGGCCTATCAGGGCTAAAAATGGACATTTCAGTAGAAGGTGGACATTTTATCCATCCCAGTGGAGCATGCAACACCTGTGCATAGATCTGAAAGACTGTGATATACCAGTATTTAAAGCTAGGCTACTCTCTGCATGCCTGCTGCTGAGTTTGCCATTTCTACCCCAAACAGCAAGCAATGCCCTCTAGCTTCCCACCTTCATAAGGTTCAAACCCCTTTACTGCGAATAGGCCTAAGCACCACACATGGCACCTGCTTTGTCCCTCCTGCACTCCACAGCCGCAGTTGCCCTCTTCCTCCCTCCTGCCAACTGACTCCGCTCCCCCTTCTCTGCTGCCCTCCCTCCCTTCACAGTCCCACCAGTTCTGCTCACCCCTCTTGACCTCAGGCTTCCTCCTTACTCCTTCAGACATCCAGCCCTGCACAGGCCCCTTCTGCCACCACCATTTCTGCTTCCTGGACCCTCATCATGTCCCATGTCATCTCACAGGTTTATTCCTTTTCTTCTCTCTGCCTCGTCCTCTTTCTGGAGCTTCCACTGTATCTCTGACAGGCCACAGTCACACCCGTCAGCTCTTACCTTTCATGGACACTTGGATGGCTCTGTATCAGGCTCTACCTCTCTTTCTGAAGGATCTCTTTCTACAAGGCTTCCCAATTTTCTGTCAGGCTCTGCAGGCACCACCAGGCCTTGCTGTCCCAGCCCAGGCCCCTGGGAATCCCTGCACTCTGCCCACGCCCAGGACCCCAGCGACATCGCAGCAGGGCCGCTCTCCAGCTCCCCGCAGCTGTGCCCAGCTCGGCCACAAGCCTCACCAAGCCGGGCCCACCAGCGGTCCCACGGCCCGGCCCAGCTTCATCCCACCCTGTCCCTGGAGAGGTGCCAGGCCCTGCCCCAGCAGACCCATGGGGATCCCCAGGGAGCAGATGGCCCTTGTGGCACCCTGGTATGCAGGCCATTACAGGGCTGCTTTGAGTGGCACTGCAGCTTTTCCCGCTCTCTGCGTTGCTGTGAACTCCTGGCTACTTAATTCCTCCACAACAACACTCTTTTTTGGGTTTTCTTCGAGCTCTTTCCCACTCCTCGTGCTCCACCATCTTCATCTCCATCATGCCGACTTAGGCCTAAACCCGCCCGCAGTGTTTCTTCTCGCACTGGGAATACCAGGGACATGCAGTTGCAGAAATGTGAGGACAGCAGAAGGCCCTTTCACTGCTGTAGCCACTAGAGGTTAAAATGAAACCTGCATCTTTCTTACAGAAAATATTTTCCTAAGACCACATATCCCTCACCAGTTCCACAGAGTAACAGTTTGGTGGCAGCGTGTCTCGTTGACCCTGAAGTCTGAGTGGCGGGAGCTGTGACAATAAGGTCTGTTTCTAAAATAAATGATATGGAGAGGATCTGGACAGGAGTCAAACTGCTGGAGCTGAAGACAACCGTGGAAGTGTATTCTTCCCACCTTGAAACAGATGATGGTCGAAGACAAAACAATCCTCACTGCCTGAACAAGCAGTAGAATAACAGCAAGTTAACTATGACACACAGGGCTGTGCAGCTAGCAGGGGAGGGCCAAACAGAACAAAAAGGCTGAAAGCATAGGTGGATAAAAGTTTAAATTAATCTCAGTGAGAGATGAAAACAGTCCCACACGCACTGCTTTCCACATATGCCCCACAAATGTTTAGTACATATTATACAGGAGTGTTGTATGCAGGATAGCTTTGTAGTGATGCTATTCGGATGAAACCAACATCTCACCAGCACTGACGCTTGCCTTGATTTAGCTAGTTCTCTGCTTGCTTGCCTGGTTACAGAAACAAAGAAAAACATTCCTTCAGTGGCACATCACCACCTTGTGGAGAAGTTTAATTAGTGCAGCTCTCTTAATTTCTTAGAGGAAAAGAAGGCTGACTTAAGTCAACTAATTCCAGCTTAAGGTGGAGTCTAAATGAATTTTGGGTAGTCTATGGTCTTCTCATAGAATCATAGAATGGTGCGGGTTGGAAGGGACCTTTAGAGGCCATCTAGCCCCCTGCAGTGAGCAGGGACATTTTCAACCAGATCAGGTTGCTCAGAGCCCCGTCCAACCTGGCCTTGAATGTTTCCAGGGATGGGGCCTCCACTACCACTCTGGGCAACCCGTTCCAATGTTTCACCATCCTCACCGTAAAAAATGTCTTCCTTACATCTAGTCTAAATCTGCCCTCCCTTAGTTAAAAACCGTTACTCCTTGCCCTGTCACAACAGGTCTTGCTAAGAGATTGTCCCCACCTTTCCTGTGGGCCCCCTTTAAGTACCGAAAGGCCGCAATAAGGTCTCCCCACCACCTTCTCTTCTACAGGCTGAGCAGCCCCAACTCTCTCAAACTGTCCTCACAGGAGAGGTGCTCCAGCCCTTGGATCGTTTCTGTCGCCCTCATTATAATTTGTCTATACTGGGGAACTGATTTGCATTGCTGCAAGAGTTATTCAGTTATTTAATTAATTACTTTAGCTATTCTGGAACAACTTTTTGAGAGTACAAGAAATTTTTCAGAAACAGCAAAAATGTTCACATTATACTGGAACAGCAAAAGTAGTCAACTTTCCTAAGTTAACAGGTCTAATAGGGTGCTGTTCATGCGCTGAGATACTGGACCAGATGGAGAAAGTGCTCCCTGATTTTTCCTGGCACACTTTTATATCTGCCCTAGAGCATGGAAATTATACAAACTCTAACTTCCACAGAGCCAACACTGTTGAACTCATTTGTAAGGTGCCGTGATAACTTTCAGTACTCTAGGCAAAACTCTAGCCCTAAATAGCTTAATGGATACAGGGCTTACTGTTCAAGTTGAGATGTATTCAAGTTCTAGCTTTATTTAACTGAGCTAAGATACTGAGCTTTGGTCTCTTACTTTACTAGGCTATTGGATACTTTCAGTATCTCTCAATGCCTCTGTTGAAGTTGTTTTGTTTTCACATAAATGTGAATGGGAGCTGGAAGACTGTTCTAAGGCTACTGCAAACAAAAGGAGATTGTTCTTCACAGAGAGTAGTTAAGCTGCAAATCTCCTTGTATATACACGGCTTCAAAAAAGGGGGTTGCACAAATTCATGGAATAAAAATTTGCTGATAGCTGCTAAACACAAAATACCACATCTGAATCACAGATCACTAGAGGCTGGGAAAGCAGATGGATTTTTGGTCTCATACAGTACACATGTTCCAGGGCACCAGAGGTAGATATCCTGACTGACTATTAGGATACAGGCTGTTTAATTCTGTCTCAATGAGCGCTAATTCTTTTAATAAATTAGAAAAGCTTCACAAAAAAGGTTAAAGAGAAGAATCTCTACATAGTTCATAGCCTAGTGCAGTGTCTCCAAAGCAAGGCAAATGAGCTGTCTCTTGTCAGCACATGGCAAAGGTTCCCAGCAGGCCCTCGGCTCCCTCCCAGGCTCTAAGTTCAAAGAGTGGGAGGCCCCAAAAGCCAGCCTCAGACAGAGACTGCCTGCAGGCACTGACAGGAGCTGGGCATGCCTTGCTGAGGGCTGGCCTGGCCGGGCGCAGGTCCTAATCAGCACCTGCCCACAGTCCTGTACCAGCCCTGCTGTGCTGTGCGGGGCTCGGGGTCAAGCTGCCTCTTGGTGCGAAACATGCCAGACATCTGAGTATCTGTCCTCTGCTTCCTAGGAGTGAACCTTGGGTGTCAAGCTGTGAGATATTTAGGGGTTCTCTCTCCTATTCTTTGCACTTTCTCTTTTTTTTTAAAAAAAAAAAAATTGGAAATGCTGTGAGTTACTTGCCATGGAGAGCAGGGAAACTTGAATCTCAGACAAAGAGAAATGCCAGGAGAGAAAAACTATTTCCTGTCCAGGTCTATAGCTACAATAGCTACAAAATTATAGAGCAGCCTAGAATAATTATCATCCAAGAGCTTCCAGCCTAGGCAATCCATTTTTTTATTTCTCTAAGCTAAAACATAGATTATGAACAGCATTTTCTGCATAGGCTATATAAAAACCTTGTTGTTCAGTCCAAACCCGCATGATTTCCTGACTGGTGCACTGAAAATAAGCTGAAAGGCAGCAAGACTACAGAAAGCCTTTCAAAACTGTTCACATTGAATAGAGACAACCCCAAAAGCCCATCGGGAAGGCCTTTTCTTTATCAACTGGCTGCAGAGCCCTGTGTGTTCATGACAGAACTCGGTTACTCTATCAATCAAAGCAACTGAAATCCACTGCAAAACCAATTCGGCAACTCTGAGGGTTGGAGTAATTCAGCATGAACGTAATTGCTTTTACTTAGGATTACAATTAGGACTCATTTGACAAATGTCGCTCTATCAAGGCCAGGGATAATGATCAGGATGTAATGAGTTGTGGGATCCCTACCTTCTGGGCCATGGCTCCCTGCGTGCTAAGGACAGAGTTGCATTCTCCTTCATGGTATTCTTCTTTACATTCACGGCAGAACACAAACTGGAAAACAAACCAAAGCACTCAAGTCATAAAAACACATTAGGGATATAGACAGCAGGTTAGTATCATGAAGAGTCATACAGCAGATGATCTCTTGCCCTTCTCATCCCATTAAATTCCCATAATCCTCCTAATTGTGTATCTTATTATACGCTCTGATCATTAACAGAACAATTTTGCTGTTATTATTATACATTTTGTCGGTGAAGTAACATAAAGGCCATTATTAAAAATGAGATGTTGCCACATGGTCCATTTAGGGACATAAAGTCACACTAGGTACTTCTGGGTGTGTTTCTCCTACAGTGCAATCTGTTTATACAAGAAGGGTGCTGGATGAAGCAAGCAGTTCTGCTTTATAGTGTTTAGTAATGGAAATAGTCTATTCATAGTTCTGAATCAAATGCACTCTCTATAGAAAACTATTGCTGACTTCACTAGGGGATGATCACTTTATATAGGTCATATGAAATACCATTTTCTAGAAAATTATATCCTTGCTGTGGACTTATATAGAATCGTTTAAAAAAAAATTCATAGGAAGAACATAATGATAGGTTAGTTAATATGGGTTTTAAGGCACTACCTCTAGACCCTTACTGTATTTTTAGCAATTGCTCTGGTTTCAACTTCTTTAAATTACATTAGTCTTTACATAAGGCTTCATTCAAAAGTAGTATCTTTTGCAGATGAGTACAACAATTGTCCCTACCTCAGTCTGAGCTGTCGCTGCCACCTAAACTGGTGGGTATGTATCAAGTTTGATGCCTTTTTTTTTTTAAACTCTAAAATGAACATTATCTGTCTTGACATGTGTCAAAATCTTTGACCCATCAATGCTGCATTAAATTCTGTGTCCTTGCAGGTAAGGGAAAAAGTCAGTAATGTAAAATGGGTCTCTCTTATGCTGTTTTAAAGCTATGCTGTCTTGATGCAATTCCAGACTCAGAAAGATCTCTCAGCGGCAAGCCATTCTGACTGGCATTATAAGCAAGACTGATAAAACAGCCTTGATTTTTTTGACACAGAGCTGCATTCACATGTAATGAATAAAGGATATCAGGAGGACATGACACTAGAACATTTGTCTGCCACAAATTCCAGCTTTTGCAATTTCATTTTGAACTCTTTAAAGCTGTATTGTCACTTCTGTAAGAACCACTGAAAATCATATTTCATTGTCATGCTAAAGAAACTGCATTTTTATGAAAAGAAGCATTGTGGAAGTCCAAAAGGATTGATCTTCTTATTCAGAAAGTCAGAGAAATTTGGAGTGGAGGAGTGGAGTGAGCGTTCTAACTTCCAGAGATATCAAACCTAATCCCTTGTTTGCTTTCTTGTCACCTCTTTCCACTATTTTGTCAATGTTTTAAAAAGTTTTACTTTACTTCATCTTAACACTGATCTGTTAATTCACTTGTACTTGTTAGCAAACAGCTTAACAATGGAGGCACTTCTGCAAGGTATGTTGTATGAGAGGCTACATTATTGAAATAGAGCACCATTTAAATTCAACAACAATTTGCACTGCATTAGTAGTTAAAAGTTTCAGGTGTGTTGAACACTGCTGAAACACATATAGAGAGGTATACTCTCTCTCTGGATACCTAATATCTCAAGGACTTCTTATCCCTTAACAATTAAGGTTATGGCCAGGTATAACTGTATTTCCTAATGTGTGTCCATTTTCTTTTTCCTTCATGACTTTATTTACTTATGAATACATCTGGCTGAAAACATTTGTCCAAAAGTCTTTTGTGTACACTTGCTTTATCACTCTCTTATCACACAACACCTCAGCTTGCTTTCCTCATTCCAATCTTGCTCAATTTTCCCATGCAAGTGCAATTTCAAACCTTTCATAAACATTGAAAAGGGGGAAATACCAAAGAAAGAAAGAAAAAAAACCCAGGGCATATATTTTGCAACTACATTCCAGCTACCTCACAACGTAGTTTATGTGGCGTTACTATTTATTATAATATAATTCATAAGCTCATGCTGTATTATTTAAAGATGTGAAATGCATTTTGTCGTTATAAAGGCCACTTTTTACACTTATCTTTAAAGTAAAAAAATCCTCATGACCGATGTTACCAATGTTTCCCCACAGACTTGCTGTAATGGAAACATGCATGAGTGTATAACTGGGCCTTTCACTAACAATTGTATATCCTGCAAGTAAGTCCATGAATGAGCCTGCCACATCCTTGTAATGAGATAACGCCTGACTTTTTTTTTGGTGAGACACGATACTCTTTTCACATCTAGTTAGATAATGGATGAGATGTAAAATCAGTTCTGTGGCAAAAGAACACCCCGGAGGCTGATCGGCTTGTCAGAATAAATAGGCATCTCCCAACAGAAATGCATTAAGAACTCCCTTTTTATGGCAAAGCATGCATCATAAAGAAAAGGCATGTCACTTACAACAAAGAGCAGTTTGTGATAGTTTTATTCATTTTTTATATTTCAACATGAAAAATATAATAAAGTTTCAGTAATAAAATACAGCAACTGCAAAAATGTTGTCAGTTAACTTGTATTTTGTGGCTTCATTAATATTAATACAGTTATTTTGCCCTTGAAAAAGATTTAAGATGTTCAGTCAGGATTTCACACTTTTGCATAAATTTAATATTAGTAAGTGTTTAAAATTACTATAAGTACTGTAATTACTAATAATAGTCACACTTTCTTTTCCTTCATTTGCCAAAAAATAGACTGGCAGATTGCTGTGATAATACAAACAGCATATAAACTTCCTATGTCTTTGTGTCTTTAGCACTTACTGTTGTTACCATTGAAAGATTCTTCATTTGGAAAACAATGAACACAAAGAATAAATCCCAAAGGTCCCAAACATATCCTCTAGGTTTATCATGCATCAAAAAGAGGATTAGCAGGGAAATCCAAAAGCACTTAAGGGATTTAGGCACTGGAAATTAATATAACCTGCGTGTGTGCTACTACAGGCTTCTGAATATCTGTAAAAATGTATGAGATAGTCTAAGCAGAAATCCGGAAACCAAATGACCTCAGAATAGGAGGTATTAAAATCCTCAACAGGGATCCAGATCCTGTTTTTAAAATCCTCCTATCTTTATGATCATTCAAACAAAAGGTAAAATCAGACCAAACTCTGGTCAGCTCTACAGAATTCAAACTCCACAGACGACATCTACAGTGCCAAGAGTGACACTGAATAAAACCTAGGATGGTGAAAATGAGCTGTAGTCTCAGTTATTTCTGACTGAGCTATTTATAGTCTTTTAAGTGTTTTAAGTTTGGAAATGGGAGCAGAATGTAGCTCTTTTTTTGGATGAAAGGAAAATGAGTTTGTCATTTACATGCTATGCTGGTTGGTTTTTTGGAAACAAGATTTTGCCATTTCCTTTTTCACAACATTTCAAAGATACGCTTTCCCTTGGATTAAGCACCGCAGCTCTCATTCTCTCTCTTGCCTCCTGCAAATGCCTTTTCTTTGGTCTCTGATAATATCTCTCTACAATGCTTACAAAATATTACTGTTAAAATTATCTTTCTTCCAACTTCAATACAGTACTCCCATTCTTGAATCCCTATGCAAAGCTTCAAGTTTGAGCTCCCTAGTTACTCCTCAACTCAGATATTAGTTTTCTTTTTCACCCTTACCTCCTCCCACATGTCAACACAGCAGAACGAAGGCAAGGTGGCAGTGAGGTAGTCATAGCCAAGGTTTAATCTGCAGCACCGTAGGTGCACTGCTAGGGACTTATGTGCAAGCTAACAATTCAAGCACATACCCAGATTTCTTGCCAGGCTTCTGCAATCCGTGTTGAAATCTGGACTGCCACGTCTTCACTCCTACAGTTATCACTGTCAGCTAGACTGAAGACAGACTATGTACGATACATGGTTTGGCCAAAGTGTGTCCTCCAAAACAGACATTCATATCCAGATTAAAGACATCAGGTGAAGAAAGATGCACTCATACCTCTGGTACAGCGTTTTCATGGCCCTTCAAAATCACTGTTAATTGTATCTAATGTCTACTTTGACCCTTTCTGGTTTCAACATCCAGCCACTGCTTTCTGCTTCACATTTCTCTGCTGAAATAAAGAGTCTTTCAGTATCCCATATTTTCTTCCTGTGAAGGTACTTATGTACTGTAATCAAGATACCTCTGAATCTTCTTTAACCTCAACAGAAAAACTCTAAGTTTCTTGGTGATTAAGTCATTCCTCCTCCCTCTCTCCCCTAGCTCTAAATCATATTCATGGCACTTTTCTGGGGACTCTCTTGTTTTTGTCATTCATTATATTGGACTAATCTTTGTATCATTGCTGTGCTGTATCAGCAGTGTCTTTATATAACTTCTGGATCACTGTCAAGTGTTGAATCATGACAATCATTGAATGCTGTCAGTTCCTGTTGAATGCCACCAGCAATACCTTGCTACACAGGGATTCTTCACGGAAAACACTACTTTCTGTGATCTGCCAGTTCTTAATCCACATGACCACCACCCAGTGAGGCATCCATACTGCATCGTCTCATAGTGTTGAGACAATGCTGCTGCACACACCCCAACCACGTCAGTTGGAACCCAGTCCCCTAAAGCCTTTTATTGATATACTATGGTGATGATTTCCTTATCGGAATATTCTGTAGTTTGAAGTCTTACAAAAAAAATGAAATTGTTTTTGTGCAATTATGTTTTCTTATCAAATTTGTAACCTCATCATAGAATGAAATCAGTTTCTTCTGATATGACCTGTTGTCATTGAGAATATATAGACTAGCAATCTTAAAATTGTTTTGTCTTCTCTGTTCTTCTACCTTTGTTTCTTTGATCTCCATTCATTCAGTGCTGGCTGTTTGGACCCATCACTACAGATGGGAATCATGACATTTAAAGATACTAAATGAAGGCAAGATCAACATCTCCATCAGTACTGGACCTTTCTGTCAGTAGTACTAAACTAGTATGCAAGAGGTGCAAAGGTTCCTCAAAACCATGACTACATGTACAAAGAAAAATCACAGACCTTCTCACCTTTCATTTGAAATGCAAGGCTTACAAATTTTACCTTGCCTTCTCGGGCATACAAGTGCTTCAAGAAATCAACCTTCAACACCTCTACTCACTCTTTCCTCTAAAATCAAGTCCAAAGCTAAACTAAGAGAGTATTATATTATAATCACAATTAATGCTAAGGGTGAAATAAACTACAGTTGACAGGTGTTAATTTTATTATTTAATGAGCTGCTAGAAAATGCACATTAAGCGCTACTGTAATGTGAGAAGGCTATAGTATATTCTAAAGAGAATACAAGGGAAACGAAATGTAATCGAAGTTATATACGGAACCGTATATATTTGTTTTTATGTCTTCAAAAACAGTTTGGTTATATATTACACATCAAAGCAAAATAACGTAGCATTCTAAGATACTTGCACAGCTTTGATCACCAGAGCATGGGAGCATCTTGGAATGTTAAGTGAACCTCTTTTACCATACTCCTGTGAAGCAGCTAAGTATGACTATTTCTGTTTTAGCGACTGGAGCCTAATTCATAGAAATCCTTGGCCACAGATCCCTAAAATTTGAGGATCTCAATTAAGGTGATGTGGAAACCCAAATGCCATTGAGGATCCACACCAAAGAGACTTGTCCACGATCACATAGCAGCACTGTAAGGGAGAAGATTTTCCAATTTTTAAACATTGGACTCACCACTAACCATCTCAGATCATTCCTCAAAAGAACCACACCCTGGATTTATAAGGTCAAAACTCAGCCTAATAAAGGTAACTGGTAAAGTATTTCCATACTCTTTTTCTGGTAAATGAAAAGATGATGGAGGAGTGCAAATAAGTAGTCACCAATCACACAGAAGCTCCTACCAGTTCCAACCAGCAAAGGTTTATATTGTGTACAGCAAATGTATAGCTGTTTGGGTTTTTTATCAGACTAGCAGGAGTTTTCAACTAGATTTTTTTTACCTGTGGATTATTTTATTAAATAGTAACATAAATAAGACACACTGGGAAGGCAAAGAATTCCGTCTCTTCACCCGACAACATGATCACCTGGTCAAAAAAAACCCTTGAAAGTGTAAAATACTCAAAGGTACATAGTTTTAATCTAAATGAGCTTTTGTAGTCAAACTATAGGCTGCTGATTTGAGCAAGGATTCATAGTTAAAATATGAGCATGCCTTAAGGGAAATCAAAGCTCTCAGAGAGTGACATATGGAATGACACTGCCCATAATACCCAGAGTCATCTCTCTGTTGTGTTTCTGTTTAGAAAAATGTAGCTTCCAACTGAAATTTCTGAAGTATAAATTATAATGTCATAGTGAGTGGTACACAGCTACAGGTTTTTTTGGTGTTTTTTTTTTTTTTTTTTTAAGAATATCCCCCAGACTGCAAAGCATAGAAAAAATGGAAAACGTTTTGCCATATAGTATATCTTTTGAGTAAGAGAGCAGTCTGATTCTTGGCTAGAGTTCAAACCTTCATAAACAAAGGCTAAGCATTTTTTACTTTGAAACTATGTACTTTGTTAACTAATTTCCATCCAAAGTCGATTAAACACACCCCTCACCCTCCCTCCCGAATGACACAGTCTTTGTCATGCTACTGCTGTGGACCACACATCTTGGGTATTGAACTGACTTTGCCTCTGACAATTTGTTATAACCAGCACCAAGTGTGAGACTGTCAGCCATGTGCCCTGTCTTTTGGTATTTCTTGTGCTTACAGCAAGAACCTTTAAAAGCAGAATATTTACCACTTGCAGTAGCTATGTTTACTTAGGATTTGTGGCTTTGCGAATTGTCAGTTATAAAAAACCCTGCAAATACAACAATGAAGATAAATGCCACTGTAGAAGAAGTATCCATTTTTAATGACACTGGTTTTATCAGATATAATGCAATTGCAAAGCATGGTAGCACCTGCAGAGCAATTTTGGACTTTTTCCTTTTAATAAAGTACGCACATTTACTATGCTTATTTAATCTAAAATCAAACTTTTGTGAGGAGCATGACAATCTGTCAAAACATGGTGTCAAAAATACAGCTGCAGTGTCTGGGCAGCTTTTGCGGTCTAAGGGCAATTTGCCATCAGTACTAGGAGGCAATTTTCTATAAACATTAAAAGCTTTAAGTGTAGGACTGCATCAAAATGTCTTAGAGATTTCAGTGTTTTTCTTTTGAATCTGAAAGTGAAAGTCTCCCTCCTGACTTCTACAAAACAACCCATGGGCTCATTCCCTAAGATCTAGATGACAGCATGTACATCCCAAGGCTCTTCAGTGAGTGCTGATGATTTTGTGTCTGCTGACAAACAGACTGTCCTGCAGCTTGCCTTGCATCAGGCAGCATTAACCTAAAAGACAGACTGGTAAAACGGACAGCAGAAGCTCAGAGAACCTGTCCTAGACCTCCCCAGATTTCCCGTTAGCTGATTTATGTGGATGGGCAATCATACTTCTTCTCTCCATCCCCTTCTGAATTGCCTTGTGGTCCAAGTGCTGCAAGGGATAGAACAGCAAAAAGACTCTGTGAGGAACCCAGGTGCTTCTGTGGTGGCACAGCTCCCCACAACCCCTCCCGGACTGCTTTGCGATCTCAGGAATTCCTGTCAAGTCTTAGCCTTTGCGCAATGAGTTTGGGGGTTAAGCGTCCGTTGACGGTACCAGGAACTCTTGGACAGCTAAGGTGGGGACAGCACTGACTGTATCAGGAGCTCTGTTTGCCTGGCCAGGGTGGGGAACGAGAGTGGAAATAATCAGTCATCCCCTGACAGCCTTGGAACATATCCTACCTGGGTTGTAACTCAGGTAGTTCAGTACCAGTGTTACTGGAATTCTGAGAATTCCAGTAATTACAAACCTGGATAGTGGCCAGGATGGAAATTTACTGACCAAAGTCAATCATCTTGAGACCCTATAAACAGTGGTACCAAGGAAGGCCCTTTGAGCTCTTCTGGACCGCAGCAGCCTGTGCCCAGCATCCCCCTCTGAGTGGGACGTCTCTCGGAGCACTTTGAACTGTGAAGTTTGAGACTGCTTGGGCTGAACTACAGGGATCCCTCACTCCTTGAGGCTCGACCTTCGCCCATTGAGGGAAATCATTTGAAGTGAGTGTTTCACTGAACTCAAGGGGAATTTTAAGAGGTACCTTTATCTATGCATATTGTCTGTATGTGCATATGTGTGTCAATCAATTCAAATAATAATTTCCTATTATTGTGATTGTAGTGAATTCTTTTTAATCACTTTGTAAATGCTAAGTTAACCAATGATTAATTACAGAATCACAGAATGGTAGGGGTTGGAAGGGACCTCTGTGGGTCACCCAGTCCAACCCCCTGCCCAAGCAGGGTCACCTACAGCAGGCTGCACAGGACCTTGTCCAGG
>Ga0065711_1044699_pt1 | contig 13938 bp, 11 predicted proteins | sample Hoacrofraction12_FD_59098 | JGI IMG/M metagenome (GOLD analysis project Ga0065711, IMG submission 59098) | Hoatzin crop microbial communities from Cojedes, Venezuela - Epithelial fraction 12 v2 (version 2) | ecosystem: Host-associated > Birds > Digestive system > Esophagus > Crop | place...
ATGAGGAAGAACTTCTTCCCTCTGAGGGTGATGGAGCACTGGAACAGGCTGCCCAGGGAGGTGGTGGAGTCTCCTTCTCTGGAGATATTCAAGACCCGCCTTGGACAAGGTCCTGCTCAGCCTGCTGTAGGTGACCCTGCTTCGGCAGGAGGGTTGGACTAGATGACCCACAGAGGTCCCTTCCAACCCCTAACATTCTGTGATTCTGTGATTCTGTGATGTCTGCCCCTCCATGTGCATATTAAGAGCAGATCATATGCTTCCCATCGCTAGCTATGCTCTTCAGTCACAGCTCAAGAACATCACCTTTAGACCTGAATTTGAATACATCTGTATAATTTCTCATTGTTTAAGAAAAGTGATTTTGATGCAATGTGGCAGCAATGAAGATGTGGCATTTTGGCTCCCCCCTGGGAAGATGACAAGAGATGGGTCTCTGCAGCGAGGCCACTGGCACACAAGAGTCTGTTTTTCATGGTTTTGGAAAGACGCATGAGAGAAGAAATACGTGGGTATCAATGAACACATAGCTCAAAAGACAAAAAAATAAAAAATTGAATGACTTTACAAAAAAATGGTAAGTTAGTAGGGAGAAAGAGGAAGTGAAAAAAAAAACCAATAGTTAAGGAGAGGTAACAAATAAATGGAGAAGAAACAAGGTGAAAGTCATAAATACATTTAAGTTGTATTTGAGCAAAACATACAATGTCCAAGAAAGCAATCAGTCTCTCTCACTGTTGGACCACATTCGTCACTTAGGAAAGGACAGTTATCTGTTGGGATAATTGACTGGAGCAGTGATGAAGTCTCCATCACTGGAGGATTTCAATGACAGAGTAGTCAAAAATCTGGGAAATACTGTCAGATATTGGACTTTTTACAACTCCTTCCAGCTCTGTTTTCTATGACCTCAGCATCCCAAAGTGTATGAGTGGGAGCAGTACACCAGTTGTGTAATTATGGGAGACCTGTTTCTGGCCTGGTCACCTCCTGGCTGAAATTCTGTAAGATATCACAGAGTAAACAAGGCATGTACTTGGAGATGAAGTCTGTGAGGAAGATGGACATACAGTGGGAAAAAAAAAGAAAAGGAACTGGTTGATCTGAAGACAACATTTTCTTCTGAGCTATGGGCTCAGGGCCACAAACCTTACATCTTACTGCTCAAACTGAACAGCCCCATTCTGCAACCAATACATAGTTTGGGTTAGATGCAAAACCAAAGTCCTCACAACTTGAGATAAAAGATTTTGGGGCCCTTCTTCCAAGAACAGAGCTATTAATTGCTCTACCATGCTTCAACCCTAAATAATTCTGTTCTCCCTTTCAAAGAAAATTACCCCTAATTTCAGCCAAAATCATTCTTCACTTCCTTTTCTGGCTTCTCTTGAATGGTGGGTGATGAGAGGACACAGGTATGGAGTGGTCTGGGATTATTCCAGACTGATGGTTATTTCTACACAAACCACCGCTTACCATTGCAGTACAAAACCAAAGTGTAAAACAGGTTTTTAAAAGAAAAGTCTGGAGAGGCAACATGTGAACAGAAGCTTCATTCTCCCGTCTTGTTCAGTTTTTCATGTCTTCCTAGAGGACCTAGCAAAGCCCAATGTGATAATGTCAGTCGTCCTCCCATGAAAGTAGAAGGCTTGGGTTACTCTATTACTGCCATAGGAAGGCACAAGCCTTTAAAGTGACCACTCCTTCCCAATGCAAGTCTGCCGTGTGTTCTCCATTTTTCTGAAATGGGCCACCACGCACGATGCTGGTAACTGGAGGAAACCAGGTTTTTTTTCCTGACATTACTTTAGAGACATTAGATTCATTATTTGAGGGTGTGTGTGAGATTCTGGAAGTACAATTTACGTCTGCTATGCTGTGAGGTCTTTGGTATGATATTGACTCATTCACTGGCACCTGAGAGAGGTTTGGGGAATTCAGCAAGCTTTCAACAATCCAGTTTGAGAGATTAAACAGAATTATGGCTCACTCAGGTTTGTCCTAATTTTATTAGATTTTCACCATTTCTAATTGCATAAACATATGCAGCCAAGTATACAGATGGGGACTGGGAAGATGTACAAGGACACTCAGGCTCCGTAGTCAGCTAATTGGTGGACTAAGTAAAAGGGCATTTGGAAAGATTGATAATATTTTTCTGAACATTTCAGGGTAAAATCCTTTCCCCATTAAAACTGAAGCAATCAAGAGAAGAAAGATTTTAGTTGGAGATTTTTTTGGAACTGGAGAAAGAGACGAAAGGAACTATGTGCTGCAGAAAATATCCAGGATGAAGGATGTTGTTTAGGGCAAGATCCACTACTTATTTGTCTTCGCCATAGGAAAAAGATAGAATGTCTCAAAAACATAAAACAACTGGTCTGATCCACATGGTGACATCAGAAGGCTTTTGATCAAGGCTAAACACAAGATAAACAACGGTTAACAATTTCAGATATTGCCAGGGCAAATGAGAAGTCATTTTGTGTGAACATTGTTACTGGCAGCAAATGCCAAGCTGTAATGTTTTCAGAAATATTGTTTTATTTTCTTTTGGAAAATATATCTATTTTTGCTACAGCTAGGAGAGCTCTTGGGCCACAAGTCAAAGTATGCTATGGCTATTTCTGGTCAAGTGATACCAGCTGAGGTACTGGCATGGCTGTTTATATGAGTACTTTCACATGAAATAATATTGCTGTCCATATTTGTTAAGGGAATGCTGCTGTTGACTTATTTTCCACAGTCAAGGCAGAAGGGGGCAGGAGGGAAAAGTCAACACTCAGGTTTTTCCTTTTGGACATGATTTATCCCTGATATGGCATCTCCACTCTGAAATTCATCCTGAATAAATGGGCATTCAGGGGTCTTCACCTCCAGGAGACAGGACACAACTCTCAGGCTGTTTTAGCCCAAGTTGGATAGGGGTTTTTTTAAATCTTCTTGTGTAACAGACCTGGAAGACTTTTCCCTCACGCTGGCCTGGGCTGAACACTTGGTGGGTGAGTAAAACACTTTTTGGTTTTTTTTCTTACAAAAAGTAGAATAACCCAAACCAGTTCGTCACGTATTTGGACCTGGACTTTTCAACAAAGTTTTGCAAAGTCCTCTAAAAAATCAGACTATTTAGTAAATAGATCATGAAATATTTTCCAACAAAAAAATACAAGAGGGATTTAATAATGTTGGGACGTGGTTTTATGTTAATGTCTTATTTTCTTCTTCCTCCTGTTCAGGCAGTAACGTGCGAACTCTGACCACAACACCGGTGTGAAATTGCTGATTAACCTTTTGACTCTGACAATTGGGGCTTCCCTCAACACCAACTGGTAATGCAACAGACCATTAGTAGTTAATATTGGGACATCCCAGCTCCAGATGTCAAAAGGTTAATGAAAAATCAAGTGTCTTGCTTTTACTGGGCAACTTGGAAACCTTCCCCCCAAACATTTCATTTTTTGTGATAAATAAGCCAGACTGCTTGAGCTGAGAAAGGCGGGTGTTTTGTTAATGTGTACAGCTGTTAATTGAAAAAGATTTTGTTATGCTTGTTCTTCTGGACGTAGATAAAAGAGAGATTTGTTGGCAAACTTTAGTCGGTCTTGAACACCCCTTTGTCCAAATACACTACTTAATAGTTACGCTTTGTTCTTTCTATAACAGCCATGGAGGGATTTTGAGTCGAATACTCATTTTCTTTAAGTCATATCTGCCAGTAATCATTCCTGGCATAAGACCAGGTGCCATTTATGTGTTTTATGAAAATATAACACCAGTTTTATGCTCAAAACTATTCTCTTTTAGGTAAAAGCTTCAGCACAAGCTAGTTCCCCATATCTGCCATAAATGCTATTTATCACAGATTTTGGTCTTTAAAACAGAAAGATAATGTTAAAACATTTGGATTACCCTTTCCTTACCGCTATCATTCACAAACCATCTTTTCTAATTATGGTATTAGGACATTTACATAACCGGGAAAAGGGTCCTTTAACTACATTTCTATTATGTTTGGCACTTGTGTGAAAGGATATTATATTCATGTGCATTAGAGATTGCTTATAAAAGATCAAGACAATAACAGCAGATCAGACGATAAAGGTTGCCTTTTCTCCTCCCAGACAGGCTGTCTCTGACAGAAGAATACAGTTCATCAAAAGTGTCTGCAGGTTGTCAAACTCGGTGAGATTTGGGGACACTCAGAGGCTGTCATGGCCAACAAGAAGATTTTCTGTAGGGTTCTGCCATCATTCACCCTCAGGAAATAATCACTCACTACATTCTGCATGCTCTCATGATAGAGCTCTATTTGAGAGAAAAGAGCCATTTTATCAAAGGACAATATATCCCTTCTCTTGGTCCATGCAGCTTCCATTATCAGACCATAATAAATCATATTTATGTTCTCAGTTAATAAGACTGATTACAATGCAGGTTACAGGCATGGGAAAAGCAAAGCAGGTGAAAAGATGTTTTAATGAAAATATGATAAGCAAACAGCTTCTTGTGAACATTTCAGGCTGTTATTTGTAATGATCACAGGCAATTTTTGATACATCTTCTTTAGCAATGGTTTAAGCTGCATAAATTGGCTTGCCACTTTATGCGCTGAAATAGGAAGAATCTCAGTGTCCTTCTTATGTTGTCTGGAATCATTATATACATTACAAGCATAAAATGAGTTTAATGTATGTGCTTTGAAAAGAAGGGGAAAACAGAAAATCAGGGAAGACTGATTTTAATGCTGCTCAAAATGATTTTGAAATTTTCTACTCATCTTAGTTACTACCAGTGCATTTTCCATGAAATTTAGGAATGACATGTACTGCTTTCATCTCCTTAAAATTAATATACTGCTCCCTCTGTTTTTCTCAATTTCTTCAAAGTTCTTTTTAGAGCACTGTGCAAAGAGACAGAGAGAAATTCTCCACTCGATGTATGAGCATATCTGCTATTAATGCTAAGGGGAGTTAAGTGTGTGCTTCTGCAGAAGAATATACTCCAGTGTTCAATACTGAAAGGTACCCTATTGAAAAGGTGCGAGCATGTTTAGCTCCAGCACATGTGATGCATTCAAGGGTCAACTTCCTTAGAACTTTTAAGTGATTAAGATCTTTTTTGGTGAGGTAAAAGTTCTGATATGATTTCAGCATATAACTGTATGGAGGCAAGTAACTGATGGACTGCCTTGCTCGTCTTGTGAAAAGTCTTCTTTTTTTATTGTTATGTTCAGCATCATACTTTCAAGATGAAGCTAGAAATTTAAGGAGTAATTTTCTCCTGCTGATACATAATTTTGACCAAGTATCTGAAATTCTACAGCACTTGCAGAACACTGGTAACAAAGACTCCTTGGTGTTGTGTGTCTGCAGGACCTATCCTGGTCACTGGCATTTCCCAAAAATCACTCCTAAACGAATTTTAATTTGGCCTGGCCCTGGAGAATGACTACGGAATTCCCTTAACCCTTTTAGGGCACTGCAACAAGAGAAGTGCCCACACAAGAAACAGCAAACTGCTCTTCAAAGGCAATATCCTGATATGACAACAGACATAGATAATGTACTTCACGATGGAACTGCTTGATACAGAGAAAAACATGTTGTAACTGCCTTCACCGTGAAAGGGGTTTAAAAATGCTGCCTGCCAACTCCACAAAAACCAGAGCTGCTATTTCAGTGAAAGGCCAGTGGATTGTATTTTTCATGTCAGTTTTCACTAACCTCAGACATCACTGTTATGACAGACTGTCATCCAACCAAACCAGCACTCCGGTGTCATTCAAGCACGCAGGAAGAAAGCAAACACGAAGGAAACTTAGAAGTCCAATTAGTAAGTAGGGGGTGCATATGAGTGAACTACTTTTGTGTAACGATACTGATTACTGAAAATGAAACACTTAAAAGAAAATAAACAAAAAGCAATGCTTTCTGAGCCAGTGCTGTTTTCTTGTCTGGCAATTTCTCTTTGTTCTGTTTCATGACATCAGCCTCAATGGCTGAAGGGGTGTTCTGGGCCAGATGTCAATCATAATGTCTGACATAAACAAAAATAGCTGAAAAGGCACGCCAGCATCTTCCTTTTGTTTTCCCATTAGCTCCATTTTTCTTTTCATAGGCTGACAAAAAATTACTGCCTCCAAGTGAATTCAGTAATGTCACTATATATCTAATATCTAGGAGACCTTTTGTTTTAGCTTTACTGGGCTTAACCACAAAAGACACTTGACATTGACAGAGAATCTGTCAAACGTACAATGATCAGTGCAATGAAACCTCTCATGACAGAAGGGCACTATTCTGCCTCCCTCCTGCCTCCAGCAGCAGCCCGTCTGAGCAAAATATGCTGGAGCACATGTAGCAGCTGAACCATTACAGAGCAGGCCAGAAGCTGAGATGTGTCTTGTTTAAATTGTCATAGCATATTAGTATAATTAAAACCGCCAAAAGAGTAGAAAAGATAGATGGAAATGTCACATTACTTGTTTCTAGAGATTAACCTCGAGCCAGAACTGAAATGGAGAGACACATTTTGGATTTCTTAGAGCTCTGATATGGAAGAAAACAAGCCCAAGAGTACATCTCTTGAAGTGTGAGGCACGAAGTCATAATTCCTGTATTTACACAATAAAGCAGAAATAGTGTTTCAGACACTCCATTTTCTCTGTGATTACAGCTCCCATTGTGGCTGTACTCCGCAAAGCAGTTGTATCATCTCTCAGCTGTCTCCTTTTCACTCTCCTTTGCCTTTGTGCCTGCAAGGTCCTGACAGCCCTTGGGCCTGCTTGTGTCACCGCTCTCCGCTCCCTCTCCATCTGTGAGCTTGGCTGGTGCTCCAGGTGCCCAGCCCCGAAGCAGTGCACGGAGTATTGGCTGGGGCCTGCAGCGGCCGTGGCTCAGGCGCCGGGGCTCAGCAATACCCGGCAGCTGTGGTCAGGAAGCCCTCCTGCACAGGCTTCATCCCCTGGGCATGCCTGTGCCTGCAGAAGACAAACAGATACCCGCTGGAGGCTGGCACAGGTAGACCAGCCCCGAGACTGCTCTTGAATTGCACAGGGGAGCCAGACAGAGAGCTGGGAGGCAGACTAAGGCTGGCTTTGCCCAGGCTGTTTCTGCTTCTCGTTGCAAAGATGTTTGAACAATGGTTTCAATTTAAAGTCTGACCTTTCAAATGCCAAGGTCCATGCTTGCTTCTGTGTTGAATATACAGATAAAAACTTATGGCTTTCTAAAACTGACCCTGAAAATTATGTTCTTTTCATTGGATGAGATATTTTCTTTCCCGTGCATTATTACCTCTCATAACTATTCAGGACTAACCAGTTATGATCCAAATTTCTAATTATGCCCCGAGTTATATCTGGTGAAGAGAAACCCATGGAGAACCTTCTGTGGACATGTTCAGTTGCAGAGGTTGGAACCTCATTTATCCCAAAGCTGAGGAGGACCTGAAATGGCTCCGGCAGTTTTGAAAGACAGAAAAAGCAGCATGGCTTTCCTCTAATGAAAGTGGTACAGTCAAGGAGAAGATGCAGAAATCAGGTAGGTCTCATGTTCATTTCTTCTAGTACAAATAAACCTCACAGCCTTGTCCCATCTGCTCATTTGCTTGAAGCAGAGAGATGTTAAATGTGGGCCTTAAATTTTAGGTCTCCCCATATTTCCTGTATTTCCCAAATTTAAACCTCAGTTAATGACTTCTCCATATAGTGCTTCTCTTAAATTTCTGTCAGGGCCTGTAAATGTGCATAACTAGTCAAAAATACGTTATCTGCTTTTAGTGTTGGCTTTTGCAACCCTCACCGCCAAGTCACCTCACCGCCGTGTCTCACCTCACATGCATTTCTGTGTAGTGCCAGGAGAAGAATGGAAAATAGCTATGAAGTAAAAGCAGATTCTGCTTCCATTAAAGGCAATGAAAACTATGCTTTTACTTCTACTTACTCATAATAGCAGGGAAAAACGAAGTGGAAACAAGCACAACAAAACACCTCTGCCAGCTATCTATAAGCTAACCAAGGCTTCCACTAATGAGGTGCTCTGGCATTTTGAGAAAGACAGGTTCTTCCAGAAATGGAAAAAATATGCTGAGTTTTTCCTTCAGCTCTGAAGGGCTAGTGAGAGAGTAACAAACTGTATTTCAAAAAAGGGATAGCAGTCAAACTTTTAATGCTGGCTGTGCTATTAAATACCTACAGATGCCAGTATAGTTTCTTGTCAATTAAATGCTTTTACATGTATGTTTGGCAGTTTAATAAATACTGATTCTTATATACTTCACCTAATTATCTGCTGTATTTACATCTAAGTGACTATAGAATTCTTGAGAAAGTTATTAATTTCAAATCACAATAACAGAGTGATTTCCAGGTCATATTTTCTTAAAGACTACCCAATACCATGGACAATCGCATAGTCTATTAAACAGAACAGTACAGTTTGTGGAAAAGATAATAGTCCAGATCACGAGATAGCACCAGATTTTACATTACGAGCTCCAGATGTCTTTGGGAACTTAACGGATCCAGCATCGCTTCAAGTCTAATCCGCATGGCAGAAATGTGAGTTATTCCAATTTTCTCCTCTCTGGGGCTTTGTGGAGAAACTGTCTCCCCAAGGGCTGCAGAGGACAGGCTGAGGTAGTCTGGCCATGCTTTGGTACGAATATTCACCGCATTGCAAACTGCTCCTGGAGTGCCCAGTGGTATCACGCGCAGAAAAGGTTTCATCTCTGCTTAGTGGGACAGCGCTGTGCCCAGGTCTCCCTGATATGTGCCCACCAGACCTGGCTCTACACATTGGCCAAGCAGGCGACTATTCAGGGCAGCAAAGTGATTGTGGCCTCACTGCCCGCTTCATCTGTGCTTCCAGAGTGCTGGAGAGGCAGGCGGGCATTGTGTTGCAGCTTTGGAGAGAGGAGTTTGCGTGAAGGGCAGGGGAAAGTCCCACCTAGCACTGTCCGCATTGCCACCTGGCTGCGGAAAGCTGGCGAGTCTGCCCCTGACCGCCGGCTTCCCGTCTCAGCCGCCCGTTCCCTGCACACTGTACAACAATGCATTGCATCAGCTCCCTGAACCGGGGACATGGTGAAGTCCACAGGGTAGTGGTGCGGAGTGAGGGATGGAATCCTCCCTCCTGGCAGCCCGGGGAATTTACTGCACTTTGCAGGGCAGAACCCTGCTGTGCCCAGAGGGGCCGCAGATGGCCAGGAGTTTCTGGTGTGTCACACGTGTCTACAAACACGACACAGTATTCGCTCTGTTGCGCTCCTGGTGCAGAGCAGTTTGTACCGGTACAGGTGGATGGTGGTGGAGAACAACACAAGGATCTGCCAGCGCATTTGTGTTTTCAATTCCAGCACCAATGGGCCGGGAAGTAAAAAAAGAGCTCCCCAAACAGAACAAGTGTCTGACCTGACACTGCAACACAAAAAGAAAAACTCATGGCTACTTTTCCTACATGGAAATCTGTACAAAAGTTGTCAGTTTGGGACTTTCTGAGTTTCTTTCTCTCTGGAGCCAAAAATTCAGTGTGAGTGCACAAAGAGGGTGAGGAGAGAGCATTTTGGCTCCTTCAACCCCATGCACAAAACCTCCAGGGTTTCAGATAGGGTTTTAGCATTTCTCGCAGTCTTCAAATGCTGTGCTGTGCAAGGATGTGCTTATACATAATTTTGTAATTGAAATGGCATGTTTACTGTTCTATTTCATGCTTGATTGTGTTTTTTAAACACCTTTACTCACGCTGTTAGAAGTGGGATTATAATTAAAATGTCCTGTTGAACACCTTGTTCAGTTCAATGAAGGCATAATAGAAGTATAAATACTTGTTCTTGTTGACTCTGTGATGTCAGCACAACAAACACGGTAAATGTCATAAACCAAATCTCTCTTTTGCCAAAGTGTCCGTCAGAAAGGAAGGGGAACAGAATCTGCCACTGGGCAAAGAGGAGATCTCTTTTTTGGTGAAAGGAAATATTTTGAGATATTATAATACTCATGATATAGATGTGTTAACTAAGGCATTATAATACCTGTGATATAGGTGTGTTAACTAAGGCATGGAATGATTGACTGATTTAGCCAGTTACAAGCAAAAAATCAGGGTGGAATTTTTTTCTCTATTTGCAGTCTCTTGGCCTAAAGACTAGGCAGTACTTTCTCCTTCTACAGTTTCCATGAGGAAATGCTGCGTCTGGTTGTAAAGTGTGAAAGAGTAATTTATATTTCTTATTATTCCGGTTTCCTTAAAACATGTACAGATACGCAGACTTCATGTCTTTATGGTGGGGTTGAACTACAACACAAATTCCAGATGTCTCTAAGTCAATGTCCAGTGGTTACAGCACTTTTGCATAGCAATAATGGTTTAATTTTCTCTGTGTTTTCTCTTGTACTCTAGGTTACCACCGACGAGGAGATGCCTACGCATGCTGGCAGGCAATTGTTCAGTCTTAAGGAGCTTTAAATGACTTCTCAGGTTGAAATTCCAGGTGAGCAGAGATGTTCCAAAATATAGCCTAATGTTTGATGCTTACTTGGGCAATTTGCTTGGATACCTTGGCTCAGTTTCCTCCTCTGAATAACACGAAGAACAATGTCTGTGTTCCTTGTGCTCTTTGACTGATGTAATACTGTTTTCATGATACTTAGTACTAGGCTCCACACTGCACATAAACCATGAGGTTTTAAATTTGTGTCCTTTCACTGTCTGAAAGAAGGCTCTCAAAACCTAATCCCAGGATGTGTAATATTTCTGTGCCAGAGAAGGACTCGCCAGTCAGTGGCTGCCTTATAGGGAAAGCCCCCGGGATCTTTATGAAGCAGGCAAATAAGCAGACCCAAAGGGTGTGCAAATTGCCTTCTGAGCCCAGTTTCAGTTCCAGGAACTTCAAGCTCAGCAGAAGTTTGCAGGCAGATGGTTCACAGGATTTGGTCTTTAGAATGAAAGCAGTGAGGAAGTGGCAAAGTAGGAGGTTTTCTTCCTGGGGTGAGGGAGGGACATGGGTACACAGGGCAGTCCACCCCAGTTCAGAGAAAGATTCAGCAGCAGGAATACGGCTACTGAACATGCAGGACAAAATGTACAAGAACATTGTCAAGTGGGATTGCAACAAAACTTCGTGGATTTCATTGAATGTCTCATTATATGTACAGGTGCAGCTCTGCACACCCACACACACTGCATTTATTTCAGTGTGCGATCATATAAATACCTGCAGGTGCGACACTGAAGAGATACCCGTGCTAAGGCATGAATATGGAGCTCCACATCTGTATTTACTGCCTGGTTCACACAATGAACTAGTGCAGTCAGTGGGTTCTCTTCCCACCTCCCACACGCACTTGAAAACTAACACCGAAGGAAATTCCATCCTGGTAACTACATTTAATAGGATGTCAAGGCATAGAACAAAAACACATGAAAGGGAAGGAGTATGGAACAGCCATCATTACTTCACTGTGTTGCACATGTTTATACAAAACTAGGAAGAAACTAATTAAAGACGGCCAAATCAGCTTAGTGTATGGCAATAAACCCATTAAGCTGGAATTTAATGTGCCTTTTGGGGCACTTAAAACTTCAGTTGGCCTTTAGTACAGTGGCTTGTTTCTCTCTTCTGGTACACACAGAGATGTCTCCTTGTCTGTAACATGCAAACCATGGCTGCTGCACAAACCATGGTTTTGAATTCATTGACGCACATGCATGTAAAAATCTCAAAGTCATGGCATTGCACTTATGCAGCTGATTGTATTAAATATTAATCTGATGCTAACTACCTGGCTATAAATGCCCTCCTCCCAGTGTCAAAAATGTAAAACAGCTAAAGGATATAAACTGGGGACAACATTTTGCATGCAATTGCTGCCTGTAGAGACTCAAGGTTGTGGAAGTTTCTTACTTTTTATAAGGCCTTTAGTGATAATTTTTGTTTTCCAAAGAGAAAAATAAACCTATCAAAGTTCCTTTGAACATTTCAGCAGACTTTCATAGCGTTAGCTGTGAAAGTAGTGGTGTCATGTTCCTAATCAGGATGTATGGGAACTGTGTTTTAAGAGTCCCTGCTGCTTTCTTTGTGGAAACTATCTCAGATGCTTTGGGATTATTTGGCAGTAACTTCTTTTTGCACCATGATTTCACAGGGATCTTCCCTGTTATCTTCTGTTCAGTATATTCCTTTGAAGATCTAGGGAGAAAATGTGGAACTCATGAGCATGCAGTCAAACCTTGTTTGCATCTCCATCTAGCTCAGGACAGGGAATGAGTTCTCCTGTGACAGAAGATGTGGAGGAACCATAATGCCCAAAATTCAGCGAAAATAAATTTTAGGTAGTGCTGTGCAGGCAAAGCAATAATGAGAATATCATTAGTGGAGATTTCATAGGAAGCAAAGGAGGAAAAATAAAGCACAAATTTTTGTTTCTGATCTGAATGTCACTGCTTTGTCCAGAGGGACCATGGTTGCCGTCCATGGCTCATGATAGTGAATGTGCTCTGTGCAGCGCCACAGAGAAAGGAGCTGGAACAGCTGGAGCAGCGGAAGAAATAGCACTGCATTAGCAAAGAGTTTTGCCCAGGCAAATTTACCTACCCAAGAATTAGCCTGGCTATCTCTCCACAACACATTTATTTTAGAATCGCAGCATGTTGCAGCTATTAGGCTCTGGCAGGCTCCTAGGTAGGAGCTGTGCCCAACAGCCTTTGTTTCATCTGCTCCAATTGAGAAGAGCGTGGCAGTTTCTTTTGGTTGAGACTTCGCTGTAACGATCTGAGCTTTAGTCACTGTGAGGCCAGCCCACTGCAGAGCATTCAGTTGGTGTTACAACCAGACAACCGAGCTCCGAGAGTGAGTGCAGACCATGTCTACTTAATAAGTAAAGGGGCATGTGGAGAGCCCATTACTGGGTAATTGGTGCTAGCTGCCAGTTAGCATTCAGCAGGACTTGCTGCATTTGTATAGACCTTACAGTCCAGAACGGCCTGGGATTGTTCTTGCCTTCTTTGCCGCCATTACAATCAAGATGGTGGCTCTCTGCTTTGCAGGGCTACCAAAAGCAGCTTTGTGGGACTGAAAGGCACCTGGAAGCACAGGGTGTCCCCGAGGAATTCAGCCAGAGGGAGCGCAGGGCTGAGCAACTTTGTGGCTAAGGTTGTGTTCCAGTGACTGCTGCTTTTGAGGGCTTCCAGGTTTCTTCACTTGCCATGGGAGAGGAAAATGATACCTGGAATTTGTGGTACACAACACAAATGACTACCTGATTGTGTAAAACTTGAAACAGGTCTTTAGAGATGAGACTCTCAGGTGTTGTGCAACTCTGTGGATGACACAAACAGCGCTGAGGTGCGGGGAGTCTGGGGAGACAGCGTGGGAAGCCCTTACAGAAAAGACTGCGTAGACGTTTAGACAAAAATTCAGCTACGCGAGGTACACGCCACTTGCAGCTTTGACCTGGGGAAACCTTTAGTTCTCTTGGTGCCAAGTGCTGCTGTTACTGGCAGGGATGCACTCACAAGCTCAGGGGGTTCAGGCGGGTGCAGACAGACCCCGGGCCGGTGGGCACCGGCGGCAGCCCGCTCTGCTGCCTGGGGAGCAGGTCGGACGTGGCGTACGCTGCAGGGCGGAAACGGACTCTTTTCACACGGTAATTCCCCCGCAATGATTTTTTTCTTTTCAATAAATTTGCAGCATAGAGGAGCCCCGGCCCCGGCAGGCTGACCAGGCGGTTAAATGCCCGCAGACAGAGTGGTCCCTCCAAGCCAGGGGGCTTTGCCGACACCCGCAAAGCTGAAAACCGGTCTTCGCGCCGTACTTCAGAGAGCAAATAACCCCGTCAGGCGGCCGGGGCAACACCGCAGCCCCGCGGGGTCGGGCAGGCCCCCCCGCCCCCGGGCCGGAGCAGAGTCCCCCGTCCCGGCAGCGGCCCCGCCAGCCGGC
>Ga0065711_1044700_pt1 | contig 13938 bp, 7 predicted proteins | sample Hoacrofraction12_FD_59098 | JGI IMG/M metagenome (GOLD analysis project Ga0065711, IMG submission 59098) | Hoatzin crop microbial communities from Cojedes, Venezuela - Epithelial fraction 12 v2 (version 2) | ecosystem: Host-associated > Birds > Digestive system > Esophagus > Crop | place...
TGCCTTTCAGTGCTGTCTCATCTCTAGCTCCATCGCCCCTCCAAGAGAAAAGGAAGCAAGGAGGTTCTTCAGAACTAAATTCTTGTCCCCTGGCCGCTGGGGATGGAGATGTGATCACGCAAGGGAACCTCCGGTACAGTTTTCCATGGGGGAGAGCTGGGGGTAGCTCACTCAGCCCAGCGCTGCCCACAGGACAGCCCCCGAGCAGACACGGCCTGTCCCGGATCGGCATCCTCCAGCCCGTTCTCCGGGCGAATTAACTACGGAGTGTGGAAAAACAACCCAGAAACCTTGGAAGCTAGCTCAGATTTCTGTTTCCCCGTAGGAATGCAGGACATCCCAGCCCAGGGGGACACAAATAATATACTATTCTTAAGTCGCCTGGTGTGGATGGCATGTGCTCAGACCCAGTAACGAGGCACGAGTGAGCTGGCATTGGAAGATGTTAAGTTTAAACACATCTACGTACTGACACCTACTCAATAGCAAAAAAATACTGCCCCTGTGATCAGACAGCAGAGCTAGAACCCAAAAGCAAGCTTTGCCTAGGGTTTATTTCCAACTATTAACTAAAACTTTCAAAGAAGCAGAGAGGAGTTTAAAAAAAAATTACACAGCATGATGGCAACTGCTTTGGGTCTGAGGCTTCCCAGGAGTAAGACAGACGCTTGTCCGGAAGGTCTGAAGCACCGCGCTCCAGGGACTCGCACAGAAAAGGACAAAGCAGCAGAATTTGTGATTCTGCAAGTTTCGCTAGAATATGGTGTGGTTGCTTTAATTTAAGCAATGTCACCTTCTACAGCCAAGAGCGTATCTCTGGTAAAGGTTCCTCACAGCTGTAAAGAAAACACAGTGCCAGCTTGCTGAGTGCCAAAAAAAAATCATTTTGTTAGGCAGAAATACAGTCAGTTGCAAGAAGCAACGGAAAAATCAGGACGTTAGAGAAATGGAGGGTAACTCAATCCTTCCAGAGGTCAGGAGACTGGCAAGAACCTCATAGTCAGTAGTAACACATACCACACATTCATAGACTGAAAAACAAACCCAGAACTTCTGTTCTAGTCTAATTAATAACTTAGGAGCTTTATTCAAGCATTGCAGAAGACTAAATGCACTCAGATACTGCCCAGACAGATGCCAGATTTCTTACACACAACTAACATTACAAAGGCAAGCCCTTAAAAACTGCTAAGAACAAGTGCAGTGATGACCTACAAGCAATACTCTTACAGCAGCTACTCATAACATATGGATAATAGATTTGTAAATGAATTAGACCTGGATTAATATAATCACACACTGCATCTCCATATGCTAGGAGACCAAATGATTATAGAAATATCCCAGCTTTTTTCTTTTTGAACCTTTAAAAAATAGGAGTAGGAAATCCTCAAGCAAGTGTATATATAGAAATCTGCACTAATAAAAGGTATTTGAACCTGTTTTTGTTGCCATAAAGACTGAAATACCAGCCTGAGACTGACACCGCCTTCAGGCTACACGTTAGTGAGATTCACATTTCAGTTCCCACTGTCCGTTTGTATAGGATGTTTTGTTTTCATACTCTGCTTTTTAAAATCAGACTTAGGGAACAACCCTATTTCTCTGCTAAAGTTGCACCCTGCATTCAGACATGACTGGAAGTATTGCAGGAACAAGAAGCAGGCAGAAAGAAGGGGCTTCGAGGGGACGCACAACAAGATGGAGCTGAAGGCAGCAGGTCACCAGACAGCCAAGAAACTGCTCCTTGCTGGAAGCAGGTGCACTCTGCTGGGACAAATACATAAAGAATTTAAAGTGCACAAAATTGCAGTGATGACAGGTAGCAGTCTAAATCACTACCGTGCTGCAACAGAGCATGTGAGCACAGCCATTAATCACTGCGTGACAAGATGTAAATAAGTCTGTCCGGGGTCTCAAGCACTTCCCAGCCCAGCACACAAACTGCCCTTTGCTGCAGGGGGAAAGGGCACTGCCTGTCCCAGTTTCAGCTGGCATTTCGCGCTGCCCGGGAGGTCAGAGGATTAGCAGGGCCATGCTGCCCGGTGCGGGGGCAAGCGGCAAACACCGCGTCCGCACTCCGTACAACACGGGCCCCGCTGGGCAGCAGGGTTTCATTTAACCTTTGAACACCACACCAATAAACTACAGTTACATACAGCGGGCAAGACACACTGTAAAAAAAAACATCCCAAAATCTTTGCAAAGCTTAGCCAGCACCTCCAGCAGGTAGAACCAGTTATGGAAGAATCATGGGCAAAAAAACTACGACAAAAAGTGCCAAGGCCACCTGGCCAGGCACTCCAGGAGGAGGGGACAGAGGGAATGCCCACCAGAGCTGCCTCTGGAGAGAAGTTTCAGGGGGTGGAGGGAGAACATGCATGCACAGATCTCCTGTATTGACTTGTAGCGTTCCGTCTGGCACACAACAAGGCTGAAAACATATGGTTTATTCGTACAATCATCTCCCCCGGTGTCTGTGTCTCAAAGCTATGCAGTCACAGTAGCTTCCACCAGCAACTTCAGCTGCCTTATCTTCCTTGTGCATTTTTAACACATTTTGATCCTGCAATGATGTAATGAGAGTAATTCTGTGCCCTGCACGGGGCTAGCAGCTTGCAAATGGGATTCTCCTTGTACAGCTGAGGCCTCGGGACGTAGGTCACCAGTAAAAATGCACGAAGCACTCCAGTCAGGTTTTGTATCAGCGTGCACAGATTGGACACTTGCTGAAAGCACCATTACAGCTGGACACGGAGTCCTGTCAGTGCACATAGCCCACATGCAAAGAGGGCATTAATCAAGCTAATGTTTCCATCCAAGATCAACAGCTTAAGGCTGAATTGCTGCTTCTTGTCAGACCACACAAAGGTGTGGGTGTCACCATATTCCACCCACTCCTATCCCACAGGGGTTTGCTGAGTGTCTGCTCACATGCTGAGATGATTAAATCTGGAGCACGGATTGTCTTATTAGGCATGTCCAATTCTTAGCCTACACTGGGGCCTGGTGACCTCTTTTCATTTCAGAGCATGTCTGCCAGCAAGACTTCCTCTGGTCCTCTCAGTTATTTCCTTTTGAAGAGCCCTAATGAAGACCCTTTACTGCTATGGTCTCTCTAGAAACATTCCAGTGGGTATGAAGGGTTGGGTATTATTTTCAGTCTGTTCGGACTGTCCAGGCAATCTCTGCAAAAGCAAGGAATGTTCTTCTCTTCCTCCAACAGCAGGGTAAACCTGTGGAAGGTACTACAGTTGTAACATTAGTCACGTTCAGGGTAAAGGGAACAGTGGGATGTTGTCAGGCATAGGAATTTTGGCCTCAATCTCTTTGCATCAGTGTAACAGATCAGGCAACGCAGAACCCGAACCCTTATTTTCAGGGGATTTATGAAAACACTTGTGAAGCTGCTGTGTTAGGCAAACAAACCTCCCCCTCTGCACCACCACATCCTCTCCCAACAGAGCGATGAGCTACGGCAGTGCCTGCTCAGCCACCTTTACTGCGCATATGGAAAGTTTGTTCTTTACTGCTGGGCAGCTGTTTCCGCTGTCGTTTATGAAATGTTACAGAATTTTGAAAACAACACGTCGCAGCCCGCAGCCGAGCACTGGAGCCCTGCACAGGCTCGGCCAGCGAGAGCAGAGGCAGCAAGTTCATTTCCGTGTGCAGAGGTGGGGCCAAGGGCTTTGTTTTTCTCACCGGCAGCTATACTCGGTCTTTCCCCACAAAGACAGCTGTCTCAGCATCACGTCCGATGGGGAAAAAGGGTCCTGAGAGGTAGCTTTGGAGAATATGGGGCCGCACTCCAGCTGTTTGAGGGCCAAAGGACCCGATGCCTCTGCTTTTCTGGTGGGAGTTCAGTTAATTCATCCTGTTGCTGTGAGGACATGTGGCTTTCAGCAATGAACAGTGTCTATACAGGAGTTTGAGTGGATTAAGAGTCCAAACGCATGACTTATTTGGGGAAAGCCTTAAATTAGCTCAGCAAAGCTGCGAGCAGGTAGACCCTGATGCATTGAGAGCAGCACCTCCTGCCCTCATCTCCTACCACTGTCTCCCCACCTTGGAGGGAGAAACTGATCTGTCAGAAGTCTTCTGGCCATTTCTAACATGGGAGACAAAGCCTACTGTGTTAGGTAGTCCAATTTATCAGGAAAACGTGAAGCTATTTCAGTAGCAGTGATCAGAAACAAGCCAATGCATGCAGGGCAGAATGAGATAGAGTAAAGAAACAAAGCTTTCCCAGTGAGTAAGAGGCATACCACCCACCAGGGCAGTGCTTACACACACCAGCTTTATTACACACAGTAAGGAAATCTACCAAAGTAGTTAAAAGAGCACATAGCTAGTTAGGGGAAAAAAAAATAACAAAGCAAAAGAGGGGGGAGGCAGGAACAGGGAAAGCACGCAAAACTATACTTGAATCCTGAAGAACCAGTCAGAACAGGAAGCCACGTTCTAAATTTGGTTATTTAAGCTGTCAAAGAGTATTTCTGTTTCCAGTTCTTGAGCAAAGAAATCTGACGGGCCCAGGGGTAGGGTGATAAACATCACAGAAAGAACAAAACCCTGCTTTTAAAGCCCAGTTTGGTCAGTTGCCCATCATGATCAATGATCAGGCTTCTTAGCTGAGAATTCAACACCTATTTTGCAATATTATCACTTCATTAAACCCTTCCCTCACAAACCCCACGCCCAAGCATTGTATGGTTTACTTATCATTAAATCTCAGAGGGTCTGACACAAAGAGGTCAGTGCTCAATTACACCCCTTTTACAGAGGCAGAGGCCAAGACAACTGAAGGGACCCGAGCTGTGCCACCAGGCAGCAGGGGCAGGAGAGGGGACACAAGCAGCGATGCCGGTTGCCCTGGTCTCTCCACAAGCAACACTAATGTTGGATAGGGGTAACGTGCTGAGACGTAACTTCTGCTGAAACGTCTTCTCCCACAGCCATCCTCTCCTCCTGCTTTCTGGAGAGCTGCCTTCCACGTGCATTCCAGCAATTCAAGAGGAGCTTTGTAGAAACTAGTTCTTCGGATGCAAAAACTACCACGCATCCTACTTGCACAGCAAAACGGCCTCCGTGCAAACATCTACATCTCTGCTAAAAAGTTAATCCAGACCCTTACAAACTGTTACAGCACTGCTCTAAGTCCAGCAAGGAAGAAACATGCCTGAATGCCATGTCTGAGATCATAAAATAGGTAACATTATTTCAGTGACCTATGGAAAAGATCTAAATCCTCTCAACTGTCAAAACCACCCCCCTAATTTTATAAAGGAATGTTTTTGATGCAAAGATATGAAAGAGCTGAATGCCAACAAGTCCAGAAACCCTGGCCCAGATTCCCAAAACACATTCAAGTGTCTGAAATCCACGCAAAGCTGAAAACTCTGAGGACTCATGTTTAACTTTGAAGCCTTGCCAAGGTGCCCTATCCGTAAAGGGATCAGAACGGCTATTTTGGAGTTTCCCTTTCTATTTATGACAGGAATCTGTCCTTAACTCAGACTCCTCTAGCTTAGAGCACCTGGTTCATGCTCAGCAGGAGACACAAGCACGTATGGAATCCTTAAGGCACCTCCTGGTCAGCCCCTCCGCGAACCTCTGAAGGAGCACAAGTGCATAGGGGCAGCTGTTCTGTGCTTGCTCCATGCCAAGCAGACCCTTTCGGTGGCTGAAGGATCTGACCCACCTTCATTCCTTCGACTTCCCAGTTTGCCTGTGCCTTGTTCCTCATTCTCCTCTGTGCACACACTTAGAATAACAAATTTTAAAAACCCCTTTCATAAGCTTTAATTTTTCAAAAAAGCTCCCTGCTATAGCATCATATGTTTACCTACCAATTTGGTAATGCAACGATAGTAGCCTGCTTGATCCTTCAGCCTGAAGATCACACCTGAAGTCATCTTACCCATTACTGTGATGCACAGGTATGTAATCGGACTGGACTGAGCATGTCGCAACCACAGACGCAGGCCTTGCCGTGAACTAGCCCTGCAGATACCTGTTACTAATCTAATAAACCCAAATTTTACTACTACCTTTGCTCATGGTTTGGTGATAAAACACCGGGTATTCAAAAAATGAAGACCACAGACCCACTTTAATGAATCGTGACGTGTGGCCCACAGAGCGGTTTCTGGTGGTCAGCAGAGCTGGCAGATTCACAGAACCGTGCTTGATCTTGGTATAGACTCTGCACAAGCAGCTGTAGTAAATGCCGCAGAGAGGCTAAGCTGTCACTGAAAGGAAAGACAGACAGATGGATTCAGGAAACACATCCTAAAGATAAGGTTCATACTACAAGAGCTTAGTAATCTCCGGGATGGATAAACACAAGCTTTCCTGTACACCACACACACGGTCTTACTCAAGATCTGGAGTTAACCAACTGTCTTGCACACCCATTACAAGATCCAGCTACTGTTCAAGTACCAACAGAATAAATGTTTGGCAGCTGCAGCAGCAAGCAAAGGAGATGCAAGGAAGGGTCAGTCGCTAGAACTCACAGCGCGTGGCTTTTGGAAGTCTCTCCTGTAACACCAGATACGCTCTAAGGATAACCAGAAGGGGCAGGAGCCGGCCACAGCAGCACCAAATGGCGATGATACACATCTCCAAAGTCACAACAGACACAGGGGGGCAAAGATTCGCACATCTCGATGTGGACTGTAAATGAGCCTTCTGAAGCGCGGCCAATTGGTGTCACAGAACCACTCCTCTCTCTCCTAGGGACTAGCATGCGTCTGCCATAACCCTCAGGTAGTGAGAAGCCTACAACAGTCCTCAGCTTAAAAAAAAATCAAACAAATTGGCTTACAATTTATTGAGCTGTTGTCCTATACAAGGAAACACATGCACCAATTCCACTTACTATTTGAAAACCAACTTTTATAGTGTTATAAACCATAAGCTCCTGCATCAGACTGTGGTCTTCCGCTCCTGAAACAAAGGTATTTACTCACAGCTTGAACCTTGAGGCATCTTGGCACATCCAGCTGTTATCATGGCAATAATCTGATTTGCTTTCCTTCCTAGTTCACTCCTGGAAGGAACTATTTTGACTAAAAAAAACAAACCAGAAGGTAAGCATACTTAGGCTGCTAACGGCGTTGTTGTTTTTTTAGCTTTTTTTAACACCACCTTCCCATCCACACCTGAAGAGGGGAGGACAAGCACTTTTTGAGAACATTTTCAGGTAACAAACCCCAGATTTTGAGCAGGATCCAATCGCTTTCTGTGGCACTTAAAGGGAATGACAGGCTCCTCAGCTTTACCTAAGCAAACGGACTTTAGTCTGAACTTTTATGGCCTGGTGCTTGGTCAAAGAGCTCCTCTGAGGGCCCCAGCAGCCTCACTAGGCAATACAGCTCACCCAGTTCTGCACGCAGCAGTTACTGTGCAGCCTCAAACGCCGCATTTCAGCAACCAGAGCTGTTTCCAGGCACAGAGCAGTGGTAAATGCACATATAGTGTAGAAATAAAGGCACCATTTAAAACATCAACCCAAAAAGCAACCAGCAGATCCTGACAGCAAATCCACCACAGACTGCGGCACCGCTGCTGCCCCGGGCCCCGGAGATGTCGTTTGTCAGCAAAACAAAGATGCTGAATCCTTGCAACCTTGGCAGAGAGCACACAAAACCTGAATTCAATAGGTCAGCTGGTGTAAACAGCTCAGAGCTCAATACACTTGAATTTAGGTAAACTTTAACAACACCGGGATGATGCAAAGAGACTGTTAACACAGAGGCTCCGTTAAGAGGGTACTGAGCGTGGCAGCAGCATGTCTGGGGACAGAAGGAGAGATGCGCAGGCCAGCTAGCTGTACAGCCTCCAGATAGCCTCATAAAACTGTCTAGAAGGTAGCTAAGAAGGTAATAAATGTAATAAATAGATTGTTCGGGACATCTGCTCATGCAGTACTCTGTCTTGGTTCCATTAGCCAAGCGTTAAGTCAGGTGACAGGACTGGCTCGATCAGGGACTCCAGAGCAAGAACTGGGACCCACGCCAGGGGTCTGGGGATCTCATCCAGAAACTGCAAGAATGGTCCCAGCTATGGCAGGGGACAGAGACCCTCCTGAGCTTCCCTCAGAGCAGGGTTTGGGTGTGAGAAAAAAAAATTCCAGAAGCCAAGCTGGTTTTCACCTATTTGCTCAGCTTCAGGTATTTGGAGTATTAATTTGCTGTGGTTTTTAGCAACGGATAGAACTCTTTATAAAAATCAGGTCCAAGTTCACTATAGCCAAGTACTTTCCTCAAGCAGGGAAACAAACCATTCCTCTTTGCAGCAGTACAAAAAGAGTTTGCCAGAAAACACCCTTTCAAGCATCTTCCAAGGATCATTGCAGAGCACACGTGAACTCTCTCTCTGCACATCTAACAGCTCTTCCATTCTTTGGAGAAAAGCTTGAAGTGGATTCTGCTAACTCACAAAGCGGAGAACTCCTCGTTCCGCGATGGTGCTGGCAGAAGCGGTCTCATGGCGAGTGCAGACTTGTCGTGTCGTTTGACTGCTCTGCAGAGCAGGTTTAAGTTTAAACATCATTTTCACACAATTCCTCTCGCTTGTCTGCGAGATTTGAGTCCACGCAATCACCGTCCTCTGTGGTGTTGGATCTTAAAGAGCAAGACCAGGTCAGCACCCGATCAGGTTACATTTCTGAGATATGAAGATCTTGATGTACCTACTTACAAGTTGAAGCTCCTGTTTGAAACTCATTTCTCTGCCTCTGGAGGACATTTTGGACTGGTTGCTCTTTATAGCCTCTGCTCGACAAGCACTAGTCACTCCTGCTGTCCTACTGCCAGTCTTTTCTGTATGTTCCCCTTGACCTCAATATATAACCCATATCTCATCAGTGAGAAGCAATAAACAGCAGAAAGCTAACACAAGAGGCTATCTAGAAACTGCCAGCCACAGGACTAGCAACGATGTTGAGCTGGATCTAAGTGGAACATTTTATCTCATCTGAGCCAATCCCTAGATGCGCAGCGACATGGGGGCTCGGGAGGATGGAAATGAAGGCTGCACCCAGTGATCTTCAAGACTGATCATTGCAAAAATCTTTTGACACCAAACATGCCTGTGTGCTTATGTTTGGGTCTTAAGCTAATTCCCTCGTAAGCATCCTATTTTATGAATATTGAAAAGTTATTTTATTAACCCGAACATTCTGTTAGCTACAGTAGTAATCTTGGATTCAATGTCCAGTTGATGGGATGAGTTTGGGGCATGCTCAATGCCAACTATGCTACCCCGAGGTAGTGTTTAAAAAAATTTTACATAAGAGCAGGAGACAAAATGACTTCTCGTCAAAAAATTTTACAAATGGCAAAAATCCGACCCCAAACACTGACTGTAGCTACAGCCAGGTCACCCGAATTATGCCTCAGGAGAACTCCACCAGCCCGGCCTTGCCCAGGCAGGCAGCTAGGAATGTCGGGCTGCTGCCGTGCTGCTTCGGTGACACTGCAGCTGATAACGTACCTCTGCTTTTAAAGCCAAACTCCGTTCATTGCTTTTTTACTGTCTGGACTTTTAATAGCTACTACTTGCTATGTTCCCTTGAAAATGAGGGATTAGATACACTCAGAAGCTGTTCACAGACATCTGCTGCTCCTCCACAGCAGGACTCCAGGTTGACTACTTACCACGTCTGACTGTATTATTTTTATCCTACTGTAATCAAACACATTTAACACCCACCCCCTTGTTTTCCCCAAGAAGCATCTTGGTTTCAGTTAGATTTCTGACCCCAGCAACAGGAGTCATGGAGTTCAGATCACCACACCAACAGCAGGTCGTCATTTCTTATTCCAGGAAGTTATTTAGAATATATTAAAAAATCCTCGTTTCAAACCTAACCTACAATTGTTGCTAAGTGCCCACAACAATTAAATACCTCCCATCCCCTCCAATACATTATGTATACTGAGATCAAGTCATGAGCTGATCTTGTGACTACCGGAAGGCTAAGAGTGAAATTAAAAATCAGAGTTTAGCTGAGTTCAGTTTGAGCCTTTGGGAATTGTGTTTTCCAGCTTTTCTCTCAGTCATGAAAGTTGTAAAATGAACATGCAACAATTTTTATATCATCATTTAAGGGGAGAAGGCTGAAGGAAACAGACCAGTCACTGTTGCCGGGCCACAGAATCACAGGACTACACTGAAATCATGGGAATGTGCAACCAGGACAGCTTTTTCTTTTGCAGACTCATCCATGCTGGCCCCAAACCCAAAGCCCAGATCTTGTTCAAGCCTTCTGAATACTAGAAATTACAGCTTCCGTTGTTACCTGCTCACACAAACATTAAGCAAAGAACTGTAACAGCCCAAGAGCTCATAAAGTGAGAACCATTTCACCTTCACTTCCTCTTTGCTCCCTCTGGAGGAATTTTAAGCCCTTCGTAAGATTTGACTGCAACATTTTAAGCCAAGAAAAGTATTCCTGCTGCAGAAGTTACCTGGTACATACAGGTTTTGTTTATATTAAGTTTACCTGAAATAATTCTCTTGATGGCTTAGAGGATAGGAGACAAAGCTTGCAAGACTTCAGGAAGCCTACCCCTAAGTCTATGATTACATTATAAAACCACCATTAATACTTGTCACCGTTCAGTCAGCTGAGTGCCAATGTTTGTTTGGTTTTTAGGAATAAGCATTTATCAAAAAGGTTCTTCCCAAAGCAAATGAAACCAGCATTTACAAAACGTGAACATCTCCATGCAAAACAATCCCAGTCAAAAAAAAATTCCTCTCAATTCTCAGTGTTCTTACAACTCTGGAGTAGATGTTTGCCTGCATCCATAGCAAACATCCACGCATCCAATGAACGTGCTATTTCAAGCAGCAGGTGCCTTTATGGCATAGGGTCCCCTGTACTTCAGCTTCTAGAAATGTAGCTTTTCACAAATCCCAAAGATGTGCACTGGGGCGTAACCAAGAGGTGAAGAAATACAGTCAGAGGATGACTATCACTGCTGAAGTCTCTCCTGTGCTACTGCTGCTAACTAGAGTAATCCAATCCAGCTCTTGATGGCAAGATGACTTTTTATGCAGAGAACAAGAGTTCATTAGCATGGTTATTCCTCTCAGAATATTCTGATGACGGACGAAATCCTGAGAACCAACATCAGGTATTGGAGGGAGCTAAGGAACAACACAACTAGGATTGCTCCTAAAATATAAGCAAAATCTCCACATGCACAGAGAAGTGGAATATCATCACCTTATTCAGAGTACGTTTGCAGGCAAGACACCACTTCCCGGATGCAAACATATTTGGAGAATATACTCGCTGACATCTTTGTGAACTGGTCCCCATATATATTTTTTAGTGTGTAATCAGACTGATCCCATTTCTTGCTGCAGTGGCCCCTTTACTGGGAGCATCATTTAGGTCATAGTTAAGTATATTTGTTTTTTAGTAATGTACACGAGACTGTTGTGCAACATTAACAACAGGCAGAAAACGATGCATGTTTGGGTGGGTAAAAAAAAAAACCAAACACAAATCCACGACAAAAAAAACCACCCAACCAAACATGCAGAATGACAAAAAATCCCTGTGCAACATCTGACACAGAAAGGTATCCACGAGGACTCTTGCAAGCCTCAAGTGACAATCTTACCTTCTGGGCTGGGACCGGCATTCTTCTTCCCCACTATCTGCCTCCTGCATACACAGAAGAGGAGAAAAACAAGTTAATATGCTTTAATACATGCAGAATCCAGAAGAGCTGCATTTCACTGGTTTGATTGTAGAAGGCAAAGGAAACTCTCACTGCTTCTGCATGTAGCTGTCACTACAGTGGAACTCACTTTCTGCTCAGCTGTCACTTCATGTTCTCTCAAAACCCTTTTAAAAACTCAACATTACAAGAATTTCTGTCACTGCAGGATTTAGCATGCTTTTGCATGGACTTCCAGTGACCCCTGCCAAACAAGGTAGGGCCAAGAGCCAAACACATAGATTTTTGCCCAGGAGTAAACTAAGGCGTTTTATTTTTCCTTTACGTAGATCATATTAATTCATAGTCCAGTGTCAGCAACCAAGCTAAGAATTCACAAAACCAGCAAGTAATAAAGCTGCGAAATAGGATGGGGTGAGCGCAGATAAACTAGAAAGTGGAAATTTGACATACTGTGCTGCTTTAGATGCAAAATTAATATGCACAATCTCTAATGTGCCGTGGAATTTTACTAGGCCTACCTACTAAAGCCCAAAGCAATACCTCAGCAGAGAGATCTCAGCAATTAATTCCGCTACACAGTACATTTGCATATGCATTTCCAGGCACTGGCTGGAGACGGGGTCCAAGATCTGTTTTATCAGTGAAAACTTACTATGTTCATGTAGGTCTGCAGGAGCAACCCATTTTGAAACATACCACGCGTCCAGTCAGCGCAAGCATCTCAAGAAAACCAGAGTTTAGCACAAGGTGACAAAAGAAGCAAAAAGATGACTTTGTGCCTGGTGTGCTTTGGGCTTCCCTGCTGCAGAAGATGTCCTCTCCAGCGAGCGCCCACCATTTGCGGGCAGCATGCGGTCCAGCAGAACCGACCCCCAGTGAAGAGCAAGACCTCAGTACGGCATCGCGTATTTTGGTCATTTTTCAAGACACAAAGCAGCAAGGAGGTGGCTGCAAGAGACCTCTGCCACTATGACAACAGGGGTGCTAACATTTTACTAACAAAGTCATGCGTGGGCACTTCATTTTCTGAAGTGTTCAGGTTTTTTTAAACTGGTTACATAGCTCTATTCCATCTAACTTTTACCAGGTTCCATCACAGTTATTCCATTTTGTTCTTCTATCACTCATCCAGTCATCCTTTAAGATGAACACGTCCTCCTCTCCAGAGCAAAGACATCGGCACAAGCTGTATCATGGCAATAGTAAAGTGAACTGTCATGCTCTGTAGCCTCTATTACTCCTGAACTCAAGGGTCAGACCCAAAAAATTATGTATTTCTATTGCGCTTCTGAAAGCACGGATAAAGAAAGTCCAGAATTGCTCTTCTGCAGACATCTGAGGAAGAGCTGAACCTCTGAAGCCAAAATGCCGGCAGAGAGTGACAGTGTTTCACACAAGGCTGAAGTTAGAGGTGATTTATACCAACACAGTCACCGTGCTCTCCTCACCAGCGCTGCCCCTGCCCAAACACCTCTGCAATGGGCTCCGATAACGTTCCCATGAACCACCCCAGGGGAGACTGAGCAGCTCTCCTGAAAAGGGAAACCATCGTTTTCATCCTCTTCAGCTTGCTTCAGGAGAGCAATTTGGAAGATGCTCTACCATGCATCCACTGCTTTCTGTTTTACGTGCCACAGCACACAGATGGAAACTAAGAAAAGGTGTGTTAGAGATTTCATGGGCTAGGGGAAGGCTGGGGAATGAGATAAATGTCAATTCCAAATGGAGTCAGTGAGAAAAAAGGAAAATGGGAACTGTGCGTCCCTGGGCCTCCGGTTCAGTCCCACCAAAGAGGACATGTACCCACCTGCCACCCAGGGCAGGAGAGGGAGACATTCTGGAATCGACACATTTACAAATCCTACAGAAACTAACACATATAAACTTCAAGCTCAGAAAAGGGGAAGAGTGGAAAAGTTAAGTTTCTGTAAGATAACCATATAAACAGATGTTTTTTCCTGAGAATCTTCTGAATGACGTTCTTTGTGCTTATTGCATGCAAAGCTCACGTCCAGTTCAATTTTTAACACAGAGTTAAATGCAGATACTCCTGCTGGATATTCTATTTCTCTCTCTCTTATTTAAATGATCTGAATCTGTGAGATATAAGAATAACTAGAAAATGCATGCTTGCTACTGGTCTTCTATTTCTAAGAACAGAACTAGAACACCACCATGAAGTAACTCACTTGGAGCCACCTGCAACCACAAATTCAAGCTAAAACCTGCA
>Ga0065711_1009139_pt1 | contig 13937 bp, 11 predicted proteins | sample Hoacrofraction12_FD_59098 | JGI IMG/M metagenome (GOLD analysis project Ga0065711, IMG submission 59098) | Hoatzin crop microbial communities from Cojedes, Venezuela - Epithelial fraction 12 v2 (version 2) | ecosystem: Host-associated > Birds > Digestive system > Esophagus > Crop | place...
CGGGTCTTGAATATCTCCAGAGAAGGAGACTCCACAACCTCCCTGGGCAGCCTGTTCCAGGGCTCCGTCACCCTCAGAGGGAAGAAGTTCTTCCTCATGTTCAGATGGAACTTCCTGTGCTTCAGTTTATGCCCGTTGCCCCTTGTCCTGTCGCTGGGCACCACTGAAAAGACCTTGGCCCCATCCTCCTGACACCCACCCTTCAGGTATTTGTAAGCATTTATTAGGTCCCCTCTCAGCTTTCTCTTCTTCAGGCTGAACAAGCCCAGCTCCCTCAGCCTCTCCTCGTAGGAGAGATGCTCCAGTCCCCTCACCATCCTCATAGCCCTCTGCTGGACACTCTCCAGTAGCTCCTGATCTTTCTTGAAGTGGGGAGCCCAGAACTGGACAGAGTACTCCAGATGAGGCCTCACTAGGGCAGTGTAGAGAGGAAAATGCCACATTGCTGGCTCATGTTCAACTTGGTGTCCACCAGGACCCCCAGGTCTTTTTCCGCAAAGCTGCTTTCTGGGTGGTCAGCCCCCAGTATGTCTTATGGGAGATAGTGTCAAAAGCCTTATTGAAGTCCAGGTAGACAATATCCGCTGCTCTACCCTCGTCTACCAGGCCAACCATTTCATCATAGAAGTTGATTAAGCTGGGCAAGCATGACTTCCCTTTGGTGAAGCTGTGCTGCCTGCTCCTCATGATTTTCTTGCCCTTATGTTCTTAGAAATGGTTTCCAGGATTAGCTGCTCGATTGCCTTTCCAGGGATTGAGGTGAGGCTGTCTGGTCTGTAGCCATTCTTGAGGATGAGTGACATTTGTTTTTCTCCAGTGCTCAGGCACTTCTCCCAATCACCATGATTAATGATCATCAAGTGGCCTTGCAATGGCATCTGCCAGCTCCCTTAGCACTCATGGGTATGTCCTATTGCAGCCCATGGACAAATGCAAGTCTAGTTTGCTTAATTATTCCCTGACATGATTGTCTTTCATTAAGGGTACATCTTCCTTGCTCCAACATTTCCCTGCGTTCTCTAGGACCCTTATCAGACAAGCTGGCAGGACAAATCCCAATACGGGTCCAGCATGGCTGTTTTCTTTCTGGCAGGCATGGATGTCTCCAGAAACCCGGATACTTGTCTTACACCACTGGGAATTGAGGGAATTGTTCCATTACATAGACTGGTTTAAGCTGTGTCCAATTTGCTGCTTCTCAAGTGCATTGTTGAGAAGAATGCAGGAGGCCTCAGGGGGGAAAGCTGAGTGCTGCCCTTGTCCTGGAGCATAGCATCTCTTCCTGGGGAGAGGACGGAGAGCAAGACTGCTTCTGCCTGGGCAGGAGAGGGAATCTCAGCTACAGGGGCTTTTCAGGAATGCATGGTGGTGCAGGGTGTCTGCGCAATCTAGAGTAGAGCAGAGGGTTTACATCCACTAAGGCATGGACCCACAGCCGGGTCCTCAAGAGCCAGAAAGTTCCTTCCCCAGGAGAAGCTAGTCTGTGTTCCCCTTCGGGTAATTGATTTACATATATCCATATTTTAGATCCCCAGTGGGTTGCAGTATTCTAGATGGCTGCACACTGGAGTGTGCGTTCTGCTAGCCAGTCATGAGTAGGGTGATGTTTTATTTTCTGGATTTCAAAGGAGGCTTATGCGCATGAGTATTCAAAATGAATAATTTTGGCTGCTTTAAAGCAATTATCTTCTTTCAGTGAGCAGTCTTCAAAGAAAATATTATTGTAGACAAGCCATTAGGGAAGCAGATGAAATGCTCTGGGGCTTAGATAGGAAGAGACCAGTCCCTGCTCCCCTCCTCTGTAGCCCTTTCCGCAGGGAAATCCGGCTTTCCTATGACACTAGCCGTGAGGTGTCAGAAACTGGTATCTGTGCCTTTCTGGGGATTTGAAATGGCTGGGGTACATCAGAAGCTCTGCTTGGAGCAGAGCTCCAAGGCTTGTTGACACAAATGCACCTGGGTACCATTACATCGAAACTGATATGGGCAATTGGAGCTGCTGAGTAGTTTCCCTCTTACAGATCTCTAACAGTAGCTAATACAAGGAGTGCCCAGCCCTGTCAAAGTGATGGAGTCCTATAGGTTAATGCCAAGCACCTTTAGCATCTCTGAAAATGCTGCTGTGAGCTTATGTACCTACTGTCAGGTGTGAAGTGTGCTCTGCTGACGTCTGGAATACCATAGCTGGAATATCTGCTCCTTCAGGGAGGCAATGCCAAGTGGAGAGTTGCCTTTTCGTTTTGCATGAGCAGTCAACATGTTCTGGTTTCCCGCCCCCACCCCAAATTCTGGCCTGACCTTAAGAACGAACAGCATGTTGCCTCTCGACTGTGCACACAAGTGTGACGAGCGGCGAGGCTGTGGGATGGAGAGGCTTGTGCTGTGCAAGCTCACGCCTGCTGGCTCCTGGGAGGTGGATTTCGCTGTCGGTGCCTCAGCGTGGATGCATGTGGCACTAGGCAGCTGACTGGGTTTGTAAGAAAAGCTGTTTAAAGCTTTGATGTGCCTTGCCTATCCTTGCACCAAGCTTCATCCATCTGTTTCACTGCAGGGCCCAGATCTGACCCAACATGGATGTTCAGGATTTAGTTTCTTTAGATCTTGGCTCTAGCTGTGCTGACAAATCTGACTGTATTTGGCCTGTCTGGGCTGACACGATCTATTAGAGCCAGGGTCACCGCTATTGCGATGCCTCCAGCCTGTGTTGGGGCAGTGGCAGCCGTGCCTGCCCGCTGCTCCGGTGGCTCAGGTGGCAGACACAACTGTCCAGATACGGGGTCAGAGCTGGGAGCATTGAACGCCATGTATTAGCATGAATTATTCCCTCTGTACATGTGTTTTGAGTGGACAGCATCCTGTCTGGGCAAAATGAGTTTTCTTTTAAGTCCATCTGAGACACACCTAAAAAAGCTGGTTGCCCACATCGTGCAGCGCAGCAGTGCTACCTCTGTCAAAATAATGCCCGAGGAGCTAGAAAACCCCGAGATCTCACACAGGCTTGCAACAGCTGTTGGTGGCACAGGGTATGGTGCATTCAGAGATGGTTTGCATGCTGTTAGCAGCCACAAAGGAGGGTCCAGAGGGACACCGTCCAGTCCCTCCACGTCTGGACTCTTTTCTCTCACTCAGTCTGGCTCAGTTAATTTTACATCCCTCCTTCTGTGGCCATGGTTCCCTGTATGGACATAGTGAGGATGAAATGACGTGAAGGTCATTCATCTGGTCTGAGCCACAGAAAGGTGTTGCCAAGCCAGGAGCTGAGCTCTGGTCACTGGAGTTTTATTTCAGGATCCTTAAGCATGTAGCTATTTTTTTTTTTTTTTTTCCCCCTGAGAAACTCTTAAGCCAGCTCAAAAAGCAAGGATAATCTCTCCAAAATAGAGTGGCAAACAGAAGCCTGTCAGATCAATATTTATCTGCTGATCTACCCCTGCTCTCCTCTCCTGGGATGCTGGCAGACTTCTGTTACTTGCTTGTTGGTGGCTTTTTCATCACAGCTGCACTTACCTGAAGTGATGCCTGCCTGAATAGAGGCCTTCTACGAACAAGTGCAGCACAGGTGACACCAGTAACCTCTACTACTGGTCCCAAGCCCACTCAGATCCTTGCCCAGTGCTGTTCTCAGCAATGCCACATGCACGACTGGAGAGTGAATGCAATATGCACTTCAGCTACTTCAGAGTGGCTTCTCTCCAGCAGTGGACCTTGGAGAAGTGTCTCATCTGGTGACCGTGCCTATTGACTCACATTCTGGCATCTTCCATGACCAGGTGCAGTTTCTGCACTTTCTGGATATAACCAGAGATAAAGCAATCCCTTTCCACATTTTTTTTGCTTCTGGGAAGCAGAGAGATGCAAATGAGCTTGCAAAGCCTGGGTGTTTGTGTGTGTATACCTGGGCTAGTGGTACCTGCAGAGACCCCATGCTGGCCCAAATGGTGAGAGGGGGATTTACCTAGGGTGAGGAACATGTTTGTTCTGTCTGTTTCTGTGCTAGCTATGGTTTGCTATGATCACATAGATTCAAAATAAGTCCTGTCTGGTACTTAGAGAAGAAATACAGCTCAAAACTTCTCATTAATGTTCAACCTGACAGAGGTGAGGTGCTTGGTCGTGCAGTAAAACAGAAGGTTGGTTGGTAGCAGCTCCTGCTCCAGGCAAGAGCGGCAGGGCTGAGATGCGCTTTCGGTGGATTCACGGCAGCTTGTCAGGGTAAGAGAGATGCTCCAGTTACACAGAGTAGTGTGTGGTGGAAAGGGGCTGCATTGACACCAAAGCCGTTTTTTCTGAGAGGTGAGGTTTCTGTAGTGGTAGTTTCTGTGCTCTGGGCCACATCGCATTTGAGTGAGTTGGAGAGACTTTATGGCTATATTCCCTGTGATGGGTCACTTGGACCTTATGAAATGTGATGGGAGTCTGCTCACCATTAGCTGAATATTGTGATCTACCCGCTCTGAACTGTCTGCTCTTCCCCGAGAAAGCCTCCAAATATGCCGTTTCTGTTCCCAGTTTTACACTCTCTAGGAAGTTTTTCTGTCTGCATACTGAGATGGGGGGTGGGGGAATATCTTATTTGCAGCAGGTGCTTGAAAACATTGCTTCCTGCAGCAGATGACGAAAGCAAAACTAGTCAGGAGGTGGACTGAAGATGAGGGAGATCAGCAGAAGGAGACCTTCAGCCCTCTTTGCCGATAGGCCCAAATGACAGGTTTGCACTGGCAGTTACAAGTCACAGGATGTCATAGCTGCGTATCATGATAGCCCTTCCCTTTGGGCTCAGTCAATATCTCAAGCAAGGCTTCAGGGAGCAGGGATTTCTAGTACAGTGCTATTTAGCACTCATGCAGCAGCGCTCTCCAAGTTTCCCTGTGCCAAACCCTGCACAAAAAAGGCGATTCCTATGCCAAGGGCAGTGCATCCCCATGTTCTTGTGGTTTTGCATTTGTTTAAGAGAAAAACGTCTCTGCTCTAAGAAAATGAGTCTCAGCCTTCTTGGAGCATTTCATCCTCTGTAACAAAGCCAGGCCTTTCTAAGCTCAGTCTGTGTGTTAACAGCTGGGGTGGCAGGAACCCATCTTGTTTTTTCCCAAAACACTGTCTTGTACAGGCACTCTTGGAGACCTATCGAGTCTTGATGGTTGTTCTGCTCTACTTCTGGATGACAAACTTCTTTCCCCACAATCTCCATGTGTGTAAGCATAAGCCGGGACTATCTGTCAGGGAAAAAACTGCGCTAGGTCGCTGGGCTCTGTTCTTCACATGAGGACATCTTGTACGCATGATACTTCCGAGTTTATAAACTGAGGTAGGTGTGAATAGCCTAACTGAGTGTGGGCATGGCCATATTTTTAGGGACATCTTAAGCGCACACCAGCACTTCTGACATTCAACCTCTTCTAAGCACTTGGTCTCTTTGTCATTGCAACATGGCACCCAGACAGCCACATGTATACTGTGTCATCCTTCATAAAATCTAGTTTTATTTGAAGCCAGAAGCAACGGAGAGTCAAGTTTGTTAGGACACAGGCTCTGGGATGCAGTAGGTGGCTTTGCCACAGGCTCCCCATTGGTGGACAGAAGATGCTGAGGTAGTAACCTGCCCATCAGGACCTTCAGGTGAGTAAACTGAGATTCCCTACAGGAGATGCGAAGAAGTCTTCACCAAGGGCCACCCAACAGTGTGCTTCCCTTACCTGGTTCATGAGGTATAACACGGCTTGCAAAACCCTCCTGACAAGAGGTAGGAGTACCCATTATGTGGAGTTTAATCTCTGTGCAGCTCAAATCCCCTCTGGGAGCGGGAGATGTCGGTTACAGTTTGGCAGCTAATAGCCTGGCTTCGTTAGTGTGACACAGCACAGAGGAAATACTGCGCTCAGATTCTGGCTCAACTATGTAAAGCGCATTTGGAAAATGAATTGTGATTTATGACGAAGCCTGTACAACCCAGCGTGACTGCACCGTTTGGCTGCCTGTGTACGTACTCATCTCCTAGGGTTTCTTTATAAGTTCTCAATGTTTTATTTCACAGTCCATATTCCCCTGCTGAGCCTGTCAAGCTGGAAATTGGACTCTGAGGGGGCTTAGCCAACCAGAGTCAATTGATGCCATTCCCAGCCGATTTCAAACAGTCTGTTGGTGACCACGTGCTTTTACTACAGCCCTCATAAACTAGGTGTGAGCTTACAGCAGCCTGCAAGCAAGGGATGTCTCATCTATTGTATGGAGGATCCCTTCCTTGGGCTTGGAGTTAAATGAATAAGCCCATCTCTATTCATCTCACCTGGCTGTGACCAACATGAAGACCAAGTTCCTGGGCTCCTTTGACTCATATGCTTCTGCTTCACTCTGTGCCACGTCCTTGTTCTGGCAGACTTGCTGTTTTATTATCCAGCCTGAAATACTCATGGGCCAGCTTCTCCTAAGAGAGACCAGAAATCTGGGTCACCGCTTATAGGCTGAAGTGTGGAATTAAGTAGCACTTGTTTGATAAGCTTGCTCCCTGTAATGAGAAAACCTTCTGGTGTGATGTGAAAGGTGCCTTTGAAGCCTCAAGAGATTCCGGAGAGAGGAAAAAAAGGGGAAAAAATTTAATCCTAAATTTAATTGGCATTAAGAACTTGCCTTTTGTGTATTAAAATTCTGCACCAGCGTGGTAGCTGTGCTGTGATTATTGCAGGAATGAGCAGAAATTCCTGTGTGTTCAATTTGCCATCAGCTATGGACTCGTGTGTCAGTTCCCTCTAATTATACAGATCAGTAGTTTTCCTTAGGGATTGATCATATTTCAACACAAAGGCACTCAAAGTGCATTTATGACAATTTGCCCATAAACTGACATGGCCTCTTTTTAGAGCAGAAGCACCCCCGGTTGAACTAAATTTCTGCATGTCCTTGGGTCCAAGTGCACCTTCCGAGAAGACAGCCAGTGCACCGAGGGAGCACGGAGGCAGCTTTCTTCCAAAGAAAAGCTGGCTGCTGCCTTTCATGGGAAGCCTAGCCTACAGCCGTAGCTTTTTGAACCTGTTCAACACTCTGCCACTGTCCTTGCCCAAGGTCCACGTTTGGCCAGAATGCTTTTGACTGTTGACTACTAGACTTGATATCCTCCAGACTAAACTCAAGAAGTTTTCCTTTCCTCTTGAAATCTGCCTCATTTTTGTTTCTTTGTAAGTGTTTAGAGTTTCAGGTAAGTTAAATGTACCTTTTCAGAAGTTTCCAGCAGTACTCAGTGGAAAGGCAGGAATAAGGAGTGTACAGAGTGAGTTCAGCAGAGTTCACAAAATGTTTTCAATTCCCCAGTCGTCACGGGAGTTAACGCTAGCTCAGGATCCTAAACCAGAGGCCAGGTTTTAAAAGCTTGTGTGTGCGCAAAAAAAAGTACTCGTCTTCGAACATCATACCATCTGACAGCTGAATTGTTTATCAAGTGCAAAAATAGCTGTCATTTTATAGCCAGCGATAGCAAATGTGAACTCTGACTGTAGACAGGGCAGCCTTAAGGTATCAGAAGTTTTATTTCTGTGTTGTAAGTCAAGAGGAGTTACGGAGATGAGTGGGTTCGAAGACTACACAGTGTTAGACGCAGAATGCATGGAGGCAGAAGAATATTGGCAAATTGCAGTGATCCAGTATATCGAAATAAAGCTAGCACTTCCTTTACTCACGCACAAAGATTTTACTGCAAGTTGGTCTGATTTTTCTGTAAGACCACTACCACAATTTTCTTGACTCTTGCTGTGACATTTCCAGCTACTGAAAAGCTTCAGAAATTAATTCACTATGACTTGTCAACCTTACCTTCAAAAGGGTGCAGTGAGTCAGGATGTCCTATTTAATATGACCATATGAATAGTTTGTTAACAGTGGAATTTTTTTCAGGGGTAATTTGTTTTCCAGACAGAAAAGCACTCTCCAGATTTTATCACCCAGTAAAAACTTAGCTCTTACAGACAGTGTTATTGGTATGGAATTTAGGTAGCAAGTATGAGAGCCTCAGTCCTTATTGTTGCAGAACTCTTATTTCTTTTTTCTAGAATCTTGTTTTGAACGGTGGTCTTTATGCTATGTTTCTGCAAGTGTAGGTGTCTACACAACTCCACTGTGAGACTGGGATTCTACATGTGCTTTAATATTTCATCGAGGACCAGGAGATATGTCAAAGTAGAGCTGAGTAGGCTTACACATATTTGAATCTTGGCATTTAAAAGATAAGGCAGTATGTCTGGGTGATTCTTCTTCGGATAAAAGATAGATGAACGCAAGTGGCAGAGCTGATATGGATAACTGGGAGGAAGAAGGGAGGACCTGTGTGTGCAACTCCTGACCCTGCTGGTGGAAGGGACAGCTGGGCGCAGCATCTGTGGCCCAGGCAGGACCTACACCATCCTCCCTCACTGCTGCTATCACTTGGCCAAGGTATTGATGGGGCCGCAGCTTCTGCCTAGGTTTTGGGTTGCCTTGGGCATTTTGTGTGTGTGCTAGGGTGGAAGGAGAGGTTATGGATGGTCAATTAGCTGATTCTTCCCTTGCCCTGTTTCCTGAAGAAGGTCAATATCCAGGGGCTTCCACTCCCTTGTGCAGCCTGACATGTCTCTTTGAGGACTAAAGGAGTGTTTTGAGACTGTGTTTCAGGCCTCAAAACCCTCTGGGATCTGAAAGCTTCATTGTTGTTCCCCAGAAAGACAGATGGAGATGATTTGGGCAAAAGGCTTTTACGCTGTTCTGCCTTGCAGCACCCTTCTGACTTTACAGGCCTGTCCTGAGTGGGGATGTCTACAGACAGATACTCATGTGTCAAGATCTGCAGCTTAAGGCTTCATGGGTTTTTCCTTCACCAGACACAACAACGATGTATCTGTATCAAAGTAATGAGGGGACTGCACACCACCTCTCTTCAGAACTGTATTAACCATGGTGCTGTATTTCCTGCATGTGCCCATGCTGCAGAAGATGATATACTTTGGAGTTGTGTGAATGTGTTTAACCAGCTGTCTTTGCCTTCCCTCTGCTATAGAGTCTGTAGCTTTGAACTCCGCTCCCAGCTTACTTTCTGTGTATATGGAGTACAGCTTTAACGAGCAGGATTACTCCAAGTCTTGCTAACGTAGGTACAATTCTAGTGAGTGATACTCCTTCTCGCATCGATTTTACTGTCTATTTTACCACAAAAGACTGCAGGCTACACCCATTAAGCAGCATTCTCTAAAATACGGTGTTTGAAGGTAGAGAAACTTCTTCATTGGATGTCTGTCCTAGAAGAAGCTGAAAAAGCAGTTGTCTGCCAGTAGCTCTCATGCTGTCAGCAAGCAGGGGGCTGACCTCGTGCACTGTACACAGCCTAGCTAGGTCCTGTGAAGGGCCCCTGCGTTACTCTCTGCACGTGCACCCAGTATAATATACCATATCACTTCTGTAGCAGCCTTGGGTCTGCTGGACCCAAATGTAGAGCACACTATGCCGCAGTGAGGTCCCTGAGATACCACTGCCCTGCTCTACAGCATCTACTCTTGTCCCTCACTGTAAAGTAGCCCACTCACTCATCCATCGCTGCTAACTGACTCCCCGTGGGACCAAAACGGGCTGACTCTGACTCCTGGGTATCCCTTGGCCAAGCATAAACCCCTCTTCACTCCTGCTGCGAAAGCAGACATCAACAGTGAGGACCTCTGCAGGGTGTTGCTGCTGCATGCCCCAGCGCTGCTGCCCAGCATGAAACATCGGGGGACCTTACTGCGTTTCTGCTCCAGCGGCTTCAAACAAAAAGAACTTTGTGTTTGTGTCTCGTCTTAATTTTAATGAAGGCATGTTTTTGCTCGTGCTGCAGTCAGGACACTAGCAAAGAGCAAGCACAATAAGAGCAAATGGGCCAGGTCCTCCCTCCCGGATTGCATTTAAATGCAATAAATAAACAGAGGCTGTTAAATGCTTAACGCGCCAGAGAGCATCTCGCCAGCTTGGCTCCAGAGGAGGCCTTCCCTCCTGCAGGTCCGGGGAGTCAGCTGAGGGGACGGGGAAGTTTCTCAGCAGTACTCGTAAGCCTTAAATGCTAGCAGCAGTGTCGCTGCTGTGCCCAAATGCGGCTCTCGCTAATGAGACGGAGCAATGCTTCCCCCAGACAGCTCTTTTTCTCTGTGCCACAAGTCCGTGATGCTGTTTGAGATTAATGACAAGGTCTGATCGGAGGGACTCGTGTTCGCACTGGCATAATCATAGAATCATAGAAAGTTTTGGGTCGGAAGGGACCCCTAGAGGTCATCTAGTCCAACCCCCAAATAATGCATGGTCTAATCAAGCCTGTGCCTACTGAGAGTGACCCTGGTAAGCAAACTCCACTCGAGTGCTGGTAAATGATTCTAGGAAGTTGGAGCAAAACCTGAACTGACTCTGGCATTTTGTGACTTCCGAGTCACTTGAGGCACGCTGAGACAACGAAACCCTCAGATGAAGAGTAATAGGGCTGTATTTTTCACTAGAAGACATTTACTTTTGGGAGACTTCGGCTGGCTTAAAACCAGTTCAGCCTAAGCTGATTTTGAAAACCAGGCAGAGTTGCAATGCAGGCTGCCTTCTGAGAGGCTTTAAGGTAGACCAGCCTTTCTGCATGGACCTGCTTTCAAAACATCTGAAACTATTCTGGACCAGAGCATGTTTTTAGCCTTTTCCTTGTGTTCACATAACTTGGCACTAGGGAGGGTCAAGGTTTTGGTCTCTTATCGATGCCTCAGGAGGGTTAGCTAGGTCACTACTAGGTGTTCACTAGTTTAAACTTCTCAAGTAAGATGAAATGTATCGATAGTCTGACGTTACAGCAGATCACTTAAGTTTTCACATGAAGTATTGAGCCGTGAAGAAGTGCTACTCACTTATATTCACTTATATCCCATCTTCATGAGCTCTGGCATGAATGAGAAGGACTGTGGAATTTGACCAACAGAAGGAAAAAGGTCAGGAACCGGGGAGGGAAAGGATGCACACCAGGTGAAGTAAGAAAATGGTTGTCGTCCTTATTTAGTGCCTACAGAAAGAGGGGAAGATGTCTGCAGGCTTCAGCAGGATCAGCGATGGGCAAGTAACATTGGAAAAAGTTCTGCAAGTGAAATACTTTGTGGCTGGAGACGTGGCCTGGCCAGGAAATTTGTCAGCCCTTGCAACAATTGGATGTGTTGACAAAACTAAACTTCTGATAATAGCTGAAGAGGGTGCTCCAAAGCAAGCACTTCTCACCCAGAGGAGGAGAGCACTCATCCAGCACGTTGATGGCACCATGGAGGTGCTGGTGGACACCAAGAGCAATCTTCAGGTCTGTTTCCAGCCCAAACAGGTAGCTTTGAAAAAGTGTCATTGTGGAGGAACCGTAAAACTTTTTAAGCACGTCTCCTTAAGAGGATTTGTTTTCTGACCACCCTGAGTGGCCATCACATGTTCAGGTGGGAGACACTGAAAGGGAGAAAAATGCTTAGCTAGTCCTGACATCCTGCTGAAAAGTGAGGGGTGCTTTATATAAAAGTTAAAGCCTTGTGGTCTTGTACTTTGATTTGGCATCTGTCAGTGCTTTATTTGTGTTGCCAAAACTTAATTAATCCCTTTTATTTCTCCTATGCCATATAATACAGCCTGTTCAATAATTGTGTAGCTGCTCTGCTTCTTTCAGATGGATGGATACCTGCCAGCAGCAATGAATAATCTTTCCCCAACACCAAGTACATCATCCCAGGCCATCCCCGTCAGCAGTAGGGAGTTGCTGAGTGGAGAGGAGACACGTAGCTCGTCCTCAGAAAAGTAGAAGACGCATTTGCATCCTGGAGGTATTACTGGAACCTGAAAGGGCTGCTTGGAGATGTGGCAGGGGTTTCTGACCTGCTGCAGGTTTGTTTGTCTTGAGGACACAGTCTGAAATCTAGGCTGGTTCTGGAAACCATGTGTGGGCTCCTCCACCTCCACACGTTCTTGCTCAGGAACGTAAGATGGGGAGAACAAGAGCGCTTTGTGGCTGGGGAAACCACTGCTGTGGTGCTTGCTAGTTCTCCCTGAGGAACCAGTCTCATGTTACAGATAGGATGTGTTACTGGAAACTGGAGGAGTGGCACAAAGCTTGAGAAACTCTGCTTGGCCCTTCATATTCTCTGTCAAATAGAGATGCCCTGAGAGCTACTTCTTCATTGAGCTAGGTAGTGGTGGTTCATGTTCAGCAGCATCTGGGAACGTACAGATAACTGGGTCCTGGAGCTGTAAGCTTTCTGGGTAGCTGTTTTGTGCTAAGGCATGTAAAGGTGTAGCACAGATGTTCCTTCACATGTGTGGCTGTTTACAGTAGGTATGAAATTTAGGTGGTCCGAGGAGATCTCAGACCTAGACATTTCTTTTTCTTCTTGAGATAGTAAGTGAGCTGCTATCCTCACAGGCTGGAACAGTAGCTTGGAAGCAGCTTCTCAGGGACGCAGTAAAGTCAACAAAGCTTGCATTGGAGAAACGAGTGGGCCATGTTTGTTGTGGGCTTTTTAAGTAAAACCACTTCAAATGTATCCTCGTGTTTTTGTGCTAGAAAAAGAAAGACAGATTAGCATCTCCTTGCCAGTTTGAAATTATGGACTTTGTCTATTCTGTTCTATTTATTGTCCATAGCAATTTCCTTGGCCTTTAGGAAGCAAGATGGGTAAGCTGAACGTTGTAATTACTCTGGAGGTTACCAAGGCACATTGGCACATTCTCCACTCCATTAAAAACCGTTATGAAGCCTGTGCTGTAACTAAAACTCTGAGCTGCAACCAAATATGCTGAATGTGTTCCCTCAACGTAATGGAATTCCTCTAATGCTATGCAGTGAGGACTAAAGGGTTGAGCCAGCCCCAAGGTACTGGAGCTGCTCTTCCATAGACACTCTGCTTCATTCCTTCTCGACTCACCCTCTCATCCTGCACATTTCCCCAGCACTTCAATCTCTTCTTTGTTTATTATCCCAGCCACCTCAAAGGCAAGAGGAAGTGTTTCCTCATATATATGCTAGGGAAACAATGTATAGTGCATACCATGGTTCTGCAAGAGAAGTACAGACTCTGACCTGGCCCTCTCTCCCACGCTTCATGTTCCCAGCTGTGCTGGAGTTGCTGTGGGGGAACAAGTTAACCTGAACCTTGCAACAGGCTTTGGAAATCTAGTGCCATTATTGTATATTTTTGCTGTATAGCTTTCCTGTTGACTTGCAGCATGCTTTCAGGGCTCCTTGTTGGCAGCAAGACTTTACATCCTGTCCCAGGTGCAGCGAGTGGGTGTTGATGGAGCACAGCACTTCTGCAGACCCATGGGGCTCCTTGGGATAAGGAGAGCTAGAGTTGAAATCAGAGGCTTCTTAGGTTTAGGTGAGGCTCGTCAGATCCCTGTGGGGCTAAAGCACAGAGAAGACAACAGGCTGCTGCCACCTTCACTTCAGTTCCCTTTTGCTGTTGAAAGCGTGCGTGAAACACTGGACTCCTTTGGTCTCTGACAGGAAAGCCATAGCTGCACACATGGTCCTCCTTGGTCTCCAAGCAGACTGCCCAGAGAGGATGGAGCCCCTGGTGTCTCTACTCTTCTGATGAGGTACAAACGTGCTTTTGTCTCTAGAGACGGACTGTGGATAAGGTCAGGTGGGTTCCAGGTCTTGAGCTTGCAGTTGCTCTGGTGCCTGAGCCATGAGGGCTTCTCACCTCTCTGGTGGTAGCTCCTGCCCCCTGAACATCTCTTCTTGCCTCCACTTAGAATCATAGAATCATAGAAAGTTTTGGGTTGGAAGGGACCCCTAGAGGTCATCTAGTCCAACCCCCCCGCAGCCAGCAGGGACACCACTAACTAGATCAGGTTGCTCAGAGCCCTGTCCAACCTGGTCTTGAATGTTTCCAGGGATGGGGCCTCCATTACCTCTCTGGGCAACCCGTTCCAGTGTTTCACAACCCTCATTG
>Ga0065711_1011456_pt1 | contig 13936 bp, 8 predicted proteins | sample Hoacrofraction12_FD_59098 | JGI IMG/M metagenome (GOLD analysis project Ga0065711, IMG submission 59098) | Hoatzin crop microbial communities from Cojedes, Venezuela - Epithelial fraction 12 v2 (version 2) | ecosystem: Host-associated > Birds > Digestive system > Esophagus > Crop | place...
GCAGCCTGCTGTAGGTGACCCTGCTTCGGCAGGGGGGTTGGACTAGATGACCCACAGAGGTCCCTTCCAACCCCTACTATTCTGTGATTCTGTGATTCTGTGATTCTATGTTACTCCTGTCGCGTAATACAAAAAGGAAATACTTAAACCGAGTCTTATTTGAGAGACTGATTTCCATAAAGGTGAACAACTCTGAATCATCCTCAGTATTCCATGCAGATCTGATGTTGCTTACTCAATTTTTTTTCGGCTTAGTAAAAACATCTTTATTGGACCTCGAGGCATGTTTAATGAGCCATGATGCTGCCAGTTAAATATCAGCCCACCAGAAGTTCACAACAGCCGACGCTGTTACAGTGTAATATTTCTTCATTGCCTCACTAATTATACAAAACTTAAATTTGTAATGGAGTCTGAAATGTACCTGGCCCATTACAGCTGGTTGCACTGTCCTGATGAAGCCTGATGTTTTTGAACGTGTCAGTTCTCTGAACCTAAAACGTTTCGTTGTCCTCTTCCTGAATCCCTAACCACTGGCCAAAGTACTGAGGACCTTTGCTTCTCAAGTCCCCAAAATCAGAGCACATCACTGGCACAACGCTGCAACATGCTGGTACCATGGTATGAAGTAGCAATCAGAAGTACACAGATTTCAGGACTTTTGCTTAGACCTTTCAGCTAAGGAAAAAAAAAAAAAAGCTACAGACCTCAGAATTTGAGGACTTTTTTTTAGGTCAAAAATTAACATAGTTTGTCAGTCAGAATAAAACTGGTGAGAACAGAGAAAGGGTACTCCCGAAATGAGAAATAATGTTCCAGCTCAGCAGCTGCTTAGTAGTGAAATAACTGTTCTTATTTGGGTATGTCTCAAATGGAATTTTCTCAGAATTTCTGATCTGTGGGCAATCTGAAAGACTCGTGGTTTGGAGCATCAATCTCAAATTTCAGAAAGAACACAGAATTGGAAACTGAGAATACTCCATTTTCAGCAAGCTTTATTACTAATGGAAGAAAAACTCAAATGATAGCTCTGATACATCGTGTTGGCTTACCAATGATGATTTCTTAATCAGGAATTTGAAAAAAAAAAAAAAACTATAGTACTTTAAGTCATAGCTCAAACATGAGAATGAAAACTCATTAGCTGAGATGAACTAATTCAAAACCAGGTCAAAAACGGCCTAGAGTCAAGGATTCTGTTTACTCTTCTCACTACATGCGTAACCAAAGACTGATGCCTAACTGCGGAACAGAGTCCTGCCTGAGAATGGGATGACCCTCACTTCTCCACAAAACACAGACAGGAAAGAAGAAAGGGGCAGGGAGAAGGAGGCAGAATTGATTCAGTTTGAGAAGCATCTATTAGTGGAAATTCTCAAATTGTAAAGAGGAATGACCTCTGCATTTGATTTTAACTTTTAAGTCAAACGCTTGTTAACTGTGCTGAACTAAAGGTACCAGTCCTCCCTCTTCCCACAGACTGGTATGCCCATGAAGATAGATAAAACACACCAACCTGTGGCACCAGGAAGTCTCTGTGTTTTTTGGAATATTCTGTAGATGACATTGAGAGATCAGAGTTTCCCCTCCATTCAACCTCTTCTCCCAACAACTGTTTAAAACTAGGTAGTTTAGTGCTTTACATATTACTAACATGAAAAAGAAGAATCCTAAGCTTATTGTTCCACAGGCCATTTCATGACTTGTACTACTGACTGAAATCTTCTCTCACCAAAGACTTCCTGTCTCCTTATAAAACGCTGCCTAGTCAGTTATCCACTCCCAGCTGCTACCTGTCCTCTTCATGCCTTTTTAATACCATCATGAAGTGACCTGGGTGGCTGAATTGTCCCCAAGTGCCCAGTTTTCACTGTCTGAGTAGGTGCTATGCTCAGGAAATAGCTTCCACTTGGCAGCAGTCAGAAAATGGCCTTGGCAAGCTTACAACTGCAGATTTTAATGACTTCTGAACCTATTTTTCACAGATTTTAGTCCACCAAATGAAAAAGTTTTATCATTTCAAATACACATGCCCTTGAACCCTCTTACTGAGTACCTGGAAAAATAAACACACACTCTGAACAGGGACATGAGAGAGAAACCCATCCTCTTCTCCAGTAACTGAACTATGACAGTACCTGCCACGCTGTAAGACAAGAAGTGCACATGAGGTGTCCACAAGGCTCTATCTTCACATCCTTGTCATTCTCTGCACAGATTTTACACAGCTGAAAAGTGGAACCCATTTCACAGTACAATTCATACTGCTCCTGTAAAAAAAGAAAGTCAAGTGGTTATTTCTTTACTGTGAATTGTTCACAGAATATACCTGAGCACCAGTAGTAACAAACATTATCAGTAGTAACAAACATTATCAGTCCCCTGTTTTCCAACCCACCTTACTTACTAGTCAAGGAAACTATTGCTGCTGATCTATTTAAAAGCCACACTAAGATTACTCAACCAGCTTACGTTTTTGCTTCTTCAACCTATGATACACTACAATACATGCTACATAAAAAGTTTAAAATATCTGTGCCTGTTAGGTTTTCTCCGTACTTCTCACATGTAACTACTACTCAAGGCCTACACTCTGCTTTTCCTTGGTTGCAGTTAAGAGGAAGATCATGAACATGTGGTTTTAAGTGAGATATTAAGTGATGAATAGGAACAAAACTGGGCTTTCCTTTTCTAAGTATGAGTTTAGGACTAATAAAAGTTATTGGATTGAAAACTGACAAGCAAGAGCTTCAGCAAGGATAGGAGTACGGTTAACTGAAGTAAACAACCCTTGTGAAGAAAGTATGGCAAGAATACCCCCAGGGATAACACAGCAACAGTCACACACAGTTTACTAGAATTAGGCATTGTTGGGGAACTGGCAATCAAATGCAGTTGTGTAGAAATAAAGCTTTTTTTAGTCTTGAAAAAAAGATGTTGTAAGCTTAAAATAAGTAGAATCCAGGTCACAGGAAAATAAGCAGCTACTCCTGAGATGAGGTTAAGAAAAAGAGAAAACAAAAGGGACAGCTCATATCTGCAGCTGTAGCCAGTATGTACTAGAGATGCTTATAGCGGAGCTTTTGCAAAGAATCCATCTGCAGCAACCGAGCCCTGCAGCCACTTTTACACCATCTTTTCATAGAAGCAGCTCTAGTGACAGCTTTAAACTACTGCAGTTATATATTATTTAAGGCAGCATTCACATAGTTCAGACTCTGTTGAATTACCATCAGAATTAATTAATGGTGTCCTTGTAATTATAAGTTCAGAAGCAACTGGATCATTCAGTGAACTCAAAATAAACCCTGACTGGCTTATGAAGAACAAGGTAATTGCTGAGAATGTCTAAGTTGCTTTTCCTTTCCTTGAGGAAAAGTAAGGATATGGGACTAGAATACAGTTCTGTGCAACATAAACTTCTAAGAGCTTTGCATTATTCTTTTATCACTGTTTTAAGGCTGGAGTGAAAATAGGTAAGCCAGGTAAGTGGAAGTACTCAGACTTTCTTCAGGTAATTGTTTCTAGGAATTCTCTTACTTAGGAAACAGGTATTTTCATAATGGTATCCCTGGTAATACCACAGATGGTAATGAATACTTCTTTTCTAAAATCTATCTGGAGGTAGAATGCACACAGAGCACTCAGAATTACAGAAGATTGAGCAGGTCATCCAGTCCGCTCTGAAGAAACAGAAGACCATCTGAAACAGTATGGTTTATATCTAGTCTGATGTCTTTGCTTGAACATATCCTCAGGTCTTCCAGATGCTTTTGTCAGGAACAATGCTCTACACAGTATACCTTAACCTTCTAGTATTAATTTAATCACCATTATTAATCAAGCATTTGTCTTGTGGTGGACACTTCCAATTACTTGAGTAATTACTTGCGGCCAGCAGGAGTAAGGAGGTGATCGTGCCCCTGTACTCAGCACTGGTGAGGCTGCACCCTGAGTCCTGTGTTCAGTTTTGAGCCCCTCACTACCAGAAGGACATTGAGGTGCTGGAGCGTGTCCAGAGAAGGGCAACGAGGCTGGTGAGGGGTCTGGAGAACAAGTCTGACGAGGTGCGGCTAAGGGAGCTGGGGCTGGTTAGTCTAGTGAAGAGTAGGCCGAGGGGAGACCTTATTGCTCTCTACAGCTACATGAAAGGAGGTTGCAGTGAGGCAGGTGTTGGTCTCTTCTCCCAGGTACCTAGCGATAGGATGAGAGGAAACTGCCTCAAGTTGCATCAGGGGAGGTTTAGATTGGATATTAGGAACAATTTCTTTACTGAAAGAGTGGTCAGGCATTGGAACAGGCTGCCCAGGGAGGTGCTTGAGTCCCCATCCCTGGAGCTGTTCAAAAAACGTGTAGATGTGCCACTCTGGGACACGGTTTAGTAGGCATGGTGGTGTTAGTGTGACAGTTGGACTTGATGATCATACAGGTCTTTTCCAACCTATGATTCTATGATTATCAAACATCTGCACATTAGTTTATCACATCATCACTTAACAAGACTACAGACACATCTAGACATTCTAATTTGCTCTGCAAATTAACTCCCTTTAGGCACTTAATTTTATTTCCATTGCTTTTCACTGATCTGTCTTTTAATTTGCACAATAGACAAAGAAGAAAGGAGAGAGACCCTGGAACTGGTAGCTTTGTGATATAGGAACTATATTTTTCCTCCTGGACCTGTCAACAAACTGTACCATTCCTATTTGGGCTTCAAAACTACAATCTGATCTTATTTCTGCACTCCCATCTGCTGTTAGCAAGGAAACACCAAGCTACATAAACTTGTAACATAAATATCAGAAAAATCTTTAATAACTGTTAACACATTTCTCACTTGGAAGAGGCTTAGAATAAACAAAACTTTCCAAGACATGCTGTCCGCATCACCATCAGCTCTAGAGTTTAAAGGATTATTATTCTGTTCTTCATCTAAGCCCTTCTATCCACAACATATTTTCACTCTCATGAATTTGTTTCTCACATTTTAATAAACTTTATTATCATGGCTAGATGAGATACTACGGGAAGTGAAGATTACAAAATAACTGACAACCTCTGCAACATACCTGTGTGACTTTTATGTGATCATGTGGTGTGGGTTCACATAATCCTGTCAAATCAGGATTATAACTTCGTCCATCTGGGAACAGATAGCTGCATCAGAAAAAGACTGTTATAAACACGCACATTTCTTTAGCTTTATTAGCTAAATAATACCTATGAAACTTCAAAGGGACAGAACAAGCTACAGAAGACATTAACTAAAATGCATCACCTTCCCTCAGCCATCTTTCTTGTCTTTTGGGTGAAACTGAATTGCTACATACACATTTTGACACAAGCTCAACTCTATTTGTAAAAGCACAGGAAAGATTTTGATATTCCATGCATAGCTACCGTTAGAATGCATCTGAGCTTTGATTAGCAGGAAACTTTCTAGGGGTAGCTCAGCAGAACATTATTTTAGATCTTCATTTCACAGTGAGCTTACACTTGTATATGTTCCAAGTGATCTCTCCACTGCGAGCATCGCGCTTTGTGACTCTATAAACTATTTCAAGTGATGAGCAGAATAGAAGTTGACACACATTTGCGTGTGTGTACTATGATACATATAATATTATAAATATATATCACACAATACTACATATGTGTACTACTGTATACTATATTATGTATATAAATCTGTATATATCATGACAAGAATCTACACTGAGAATCCAAGATGCAGACTGGACTTTAAACAAGAACCGATGGGGGCATTTCAATCCTGTGGGATATTAATAACAGGTCAAATGATATTAGAGATACCCCAAGTTGTTCTATATTCAGATTTCTGTTACATCCAACTTGGAAACAGTTTCTTGAAAGTCATGTTAAGTCACACTGTCAGAAAGTTATATTNAAGACTTCACTCTGTATTAAATATTCTCAGCTCTAGTTTTTGTTTGCTCAGTTTCTGTCAAGTAGAAACACTACCATTATAAGTGTTTTTTATTACAAGTATGAAATCATCATATCTGGAAAAAATTACTGGACTGTACAGGACTGAGAAAAATTGCAAGATCGTAAAGGGTCTCTCAATCTTTTTTTGAGGATTGATCAATTCCCCTCCCCCCCCCCTTTTTTTTAAATTATGGTCATGTTACTTCAGCCAATCTAGTAAAAATGTACTACTTCTCCCTATAAACTTACATTCTCTTATAATTGTAAATCTTTTCAGTAAACTATTAGAACCTGGAAAACATTCTGGCTGCACAACATATAAAAAAGCAATTACATAGGTTTCAAATCATTGTCCAGAATTAGACACATCAGTAACCGGCAGTCGTAATTGTTCAATAAGCTGAAGTGCATCTGGGACTCTTATTAGGGGGGTAGGGGGAAGGAATCAATATGACAGCTGCCCGATTTTATTTTCTCCTGGAATTTATCTGCTATGAGATATGGCTTTAATTATCGGAATTACCTGGAAACAAGTGTTTTTCAAATGAATAAAAGGGATGGTCCTTAAACTCCGAACGAACGCTGAATACCATACTCAGATTCTCTCTTTTAAAGATCTTTAATAATTACCCATGTAAGCATTAGAAGACCAAGGAAATCAAGATTTCATACCTATGGTGACTATAGGAATTTATACTTACAATCCTTCCCGACTGCCATCAATCAAAGCTTGAAACAGAGGCTTATTGTGAGGTATGGTCTGCAATATGTTCCCATCGCCAGTCACATATCCAATGGCCCACTGTCCCAAGCGAGTGCAACTCAGTCTGAAAATGTAGCTTGATAAAAACAGGATGAATAAAATGCCAGTGTTAATCAGACTTCAGCAAAACAAGTGAAGAGAGCAAGGATGGCCTCGGGTTAAGACACTGAATTAGGTCTCTGAAGATTTGATTCTGATTCCCAATTCTACCATGGGTTCTTTGTATAACCTCAAATAAAACTGCATCCTTTATGCTCTCAGTTCCTCACAGGAAGAAATAAGGTAACTGTAGGAACCTACCCCCAACCTTTCATTTGCTTGCTTTTTAGTTCTCAAAGTGAAAGCTGCACGTTCACTGTGAATGTGCATTTGTTACATACATTTACGTTACGTTCTGTTACATGCATTTAGACATCCCCATAAACCTTTTCAAGAATGTGTATTATATTATCAAGCCTCCATATCTACAACAAACACCTTTTTATGCACAAACAGGCCATAACCCGAACTAATGGAAGGGGGAATACAAAACATCTTCAGATGCAAAAGAAATGTGAATGATGAATACAAACTGCTCTACTAGCAATGTAAGTTTTGTGTATACCAGAGGACGTGAACAGGACTGATGAAATATCACTTCTACTTCAGAAAATACCAGATAATACCAACCCAACTGGACTTCAATTTAATACTTCTGTGTGTTACAGGTGATAGCTGGGAGTATACATAATGTAGACAGAGAGCCCAGGAGGAGGAAAAGGAAGATTACAGGCAATGATACAGGGCATGTTTAGCTCTTCTTACTAAAAACTCTAGTCCCTTTCATGTCAGTGAAATACTACAAATTCAATTTTGCATTATAGAGCAGCTTTTCTTAACTATACATCAATATTTTACTTCCTTCCAAACTGATTGAGAAATCTTAGCCACTTGAAGTATGGCATAGCTCTTTCAACCTTCAATAGGGCAAACATTACACTAAAGCAGTAATTATTAATTTGAACAGAATCTTGCAATTTCCAGGATGTTTTAGACAGATTAAAGAAGCAATTTCTCTTCGTATCTCCTCTTTCACACTCCAGCATTTCACCTAGGCAATTCAGATAGCCATCTTCTGATACACAACAGAAAGTTACCTTAAAACTAACTCTCTATTTAGAAGGACCACAAAGGCAACTTTGGATAATTTCTCTATTACTTCTCTTTTATAATCTCACAATCAGAATCAATAACAGAGAAAATACTCAGTATAGCAACCACTCTCAAAACCAATCTAGTTATCTGATATCTGTAGTAACATTCATGACTGCCAAGCTAAAAATCAATGTTATTCCACCAGAGCCATACACACTTGACCAGTCAGGTATCTTAAAAAGATGCAGTATATTGTTTGCTAAAAATCAAAAGAAAGCAAGTACAGAATATGGGTATAACTGTTGCTAGACTTCTCTAACAAGTTTCAAAATGCTGCACTTTCAACTATGTATACATGTGTTCCTGCAGCAAAGTTAGACAATTGGATATCAGGGAAAAAAAGCTTCATAACTGAAAGGTAAAACTAGCAAAATAAAAGTTAACTCATACAGGATTAAATCCATTAATGCATTTTTATTCCTCCAATATGAGTGAAGAAAAAAATAGAACAACAGCAGTGGCATAAATGGTAATTCAGTTTGAATGATTCAGTATGCTTAGCAGCAGATAGAAATTACTTTAAAATTCTACACATCATGATATTTAATCTGACAGATTCCTTTTCTAGGTGCAGAGTTTGTAATATATCCTGGTGAAGAAAAAAAACAACATATATGGAACACAAACACTAATTCATAATTTAAGTGTGCTACTATGAAAGATGTTAAGATGATTTTTAGTTTACTAGCAAGTAACAATTCAATGCAAATTTTGAAAAGCAAATTATATTTTCAAATACGCTTTTCAAGAATGCATTGTTTGTTGTATCTAATTCAGAAGAAGAAAGGAAAAGCAATGTATTTTTTTTCTGTTTATTTGTACTTTATTTAGACTTCTGTGTGCTAATAGAATAGTTTTTTCCTTCATAGCATTGTAGAAGAATTATGGCATAAAAAACAGATCATGGTTACAAAATCCCTGTTTTAAAATCTAAAAGGTCAGCATTTTTTTAATAAGGAGTTCAGAGCTTTAGCATTAAACTATTTTTAAAAACAGATTTTGATATAAATAAAATCACAAGTATAAAAAAATACCTGCCACTTCTCTGATTCACTCAGAAAAAAGAAAAAAGGCCAAAAATTACTCCTTCAGTATTGCAGTGAGTCTAAGTAACATGCAATACAGAAGTATGAACCTAGAATAATTATGTAGCTTCTGAGACAATAATTTTATCTGGAAAGTCATAATCAGCAAAACCTCTCACCTCCCAGGCTTAGTGCTGTACTTTTGTAACCTTGCTTTTACTTCATCGTATGTCAGGAATGCCATATATCCAGGATGCGTCACAGCTAAGAAGTTCCAATTCCTTAAGATTGAACCCCACGGCTAAAAAAAAAAGACAAACAATTAAACAGATGCAGCCAAGTTACACATTTCTAATAAAATTCAAATCAATTTGTCAGATACCTGCAGTGTTTTAGGTTCAGCTGAAAAACATGCACTTTCAGTTAAGGTCTAAATAGTACAAAAGTCTGTCCTATATAGCCAGCTTTGCTGCAAGCGTTCCTTCAAAAGAATTATTCTAAGAACATCAGGTGTAAATATTTGGATAAAGATTTTGCAGACCTTGAAATTCAGGGATCTCCTACTTGTAGCTACAAAAATATTAAACGTCATGTTTAGTTAGAACCTGGAGAGTATGGCTGCATGATAGTCTAATAAAAACACAATTAAGCCTATTCTTGAGAGGCCCTGAGGCACTTTCATACTTAATGATAAGCAACACTAACAAATGAAGTCTAACAAAGCCCCTAACTTGAGCTGTCATTCCTTTTCTCATCCCCTTCTTCATTTCTTCAGTTACCATAATGGTATCACAGCCAGAAAACAAAACAAATATCGACAACACTTCATGACAGTCTTTGCTGACCTGAATAGCAAATGCTTCAGAACACTCAGTGAACATGCCTGATATGCTATCACTTTGAAGATTATAGAACAGTCCTTTACTGTACACAAAGGATGATTTTTCAGTAGTGGGTTAATACAAATATATTAAGTTTTCATTGCCAGCATTTGGCGTGACAAGAAAATGCCTCTGAATGGTTTGGAGATTTTTTTTACATATTTGTAGAAACATCAAGGCAGACGATGTTAAGCAACACAAGAGAAGAGGCTTGTGTTCTTGTGTGCCGTGCAAATTCCCTTTCCAAGGACTTCTAAGAGCTAGTAACTCAGACATGAAATGCCTGTGTGACACACTTGAGCAGAATATCCTAACAGTTCTGCTTGAGATTATGATACGTTTCCCAGTCAAATCCTAACCACTATTTAAACATGGATGAACGCCTGTTTTATTTTAAAATTAATACCTCTTCAAATCAGACAAATGAAATAGAACAGTAAGGTTTCAGCAGACAGGCCACAAGAAACCTCAAGTATTAAAATATGTACAAATGAAAGGAGGAAAAAAAAAAATCACAATCCTAAAAGCCACACTGCATCTTGCCAGCTCCTCTCTGCACCCTCACCAAAGATGGATGCCAGGAAGCTTCATCACATGAAAAATTTTAGTTGGTCTAACTAGAGAAAAAAGGGAGTTGAGACTTTGTCTTTCACCTCACCAACACTGACGCTGCCTTCACAAAAACACAATGTTCTTTCTCCTCTTGTGTGACTCAAGTGCATGATGAAAATCAAAAATGAAGATTGAACACTCCATACTTTGATGTTTTGTTGGAGCATGGTAATATAAAGGCTTGCTACAGTACATTATAAAATAAATTCAAGTAGCGTGCAAATTCCTTGGTTAATCACAACCACCAAGCCTCTAAATTGACAGTAGACAGCATCTTAAATGCTTGGGCTCCACAGAGTATCACGCTACTGCTATACCTAGACAACGATGTGACAGTACGACTGAAAAATCAAAGGGCAAGAACTCCTAACTTGCTTTGTGCACACAAAGTATTACAAAAGCAGAAATGTTAAATGGGAAAAGATTTGTACACTTTCTCTTCTGTGGAAATAATTTGGCGTAAAAGGACAACTTAACTGAACACATTAACAGTGACAGGATGAACTTCCCTTCCTTCCAAGCATCTACATATTCTGCCATGCTAACTTCATCTCTGGTCACAGAACACAGCACTTAAAGCTGTGCATGCACACAGTGGGGAGGCAGGGGGAGCAACTTCACTTTTACAGGATCTCCATAAAAAGTAGCCCTGCTTTCTTCTGTGAACAAGCATCATTATAAATGTAGCTTTTCTGTAACACAACCCACAGTTGGCAAAACAGTATTTTGATTACCTAAACAACTGGAATTTTCTCTCCGTGGGTGTATGCACACATAGTTACAGAAGCTGTTTAGAAACTAGAGAAGTAAAATGTAACCTCTGGGAGAGGTTCTCAGACCAAGTTCAGTGCAAGTTCACTTGAATAGTTACGCAGCTATTGCACCAGTTGGTAATCTGTTTGGCAAAAATTCTCTCTGCTTCTTTGTTAAATTAAAAGTTAATCCTAACCAGTCTTCTCTCCTCACATGTATCAGTACTGCTGATCCCTTTTTTCTAGCACAAGGCACAGTAACAAATCAAACCAGCAACGGCCTCACAAAGAAACTAATGCAAACAGATGTTCATTGGCTTACAGAACAAGGAAAATAGTCATAGAATCATAGCATGGTTTGGGTTGGAAAGAACCTTATAGATCATCTAATTCCAAGCCCCCTGCCATGGCCAGGGACACCCTCCACTAGACCAGGTTGCTCAAAGCCCCATCCAACCTGGCCTTGAACACTGCCAAGGAGGGGACAGCCACAGCATCTCTGGGCAACCTGTGCCAGTGCCTCACCACCCTCACAGCAAAGAATTTCTTCCATATATCTAATCTAAACCTACCCTCTTTCAATTTAAAGCCATTACCCCTTGTCCCATCACTACAGGCCCTTGTGAGAAGTCCCTCCCCAGGTCTCTTGTAGCCCCCCTTCAGGTACTGGGAGGCTGCTGTAAGGTCTCCCCGGAGCCTTCTCTTCTCCAGGCTGAACAGCCCCAACTCTCTTCAGCCTTTCCTCATAGCAGGGGTGCTCCAGCCCTCCAACCATTTTTGTGGCCCTCCTCAGGATCCACTCCAACAAGTCCATGGCTTTTTTGTGCTGACAGATAATGAAAATACATCTCACTTGAGCTTTCTGTCCTGAAGTTTAATGCAATCTACAGGACCCCACCATAGGTTCAGAACAAACTGTTACTTCTCAGATCACTGGCTTCTCATTTAATATTATATTTGATGTACAGACTAAAATGAAACAAACTGTTACTTCTCAGATCACTGGCTTCTCATTTAATATTATATTTGATGTACAGACTAAAATGAAACAAAAAACCAACTCCTATTATTATACATAAGCAGAGTGCTTATGGGAAAAAAATCCTACAGAAAGGAACCTTAAATTTCACAGTGATGTATATTGCAGCCAGTGGGCATCGGACATTTTGCCATCAAGTCTGAGCTCAAGATTTGGGCTTGATTACTAACCTGAACACCGTATTAGTTTGCCAATTACTGAATAAAAGGGAGAAACTTTGACAGAGTAGAAACTGATCCCAAGGCAGCAACATTCAGACAGGAATACATGACCATATCAAGCTCCTCATAAAGGGCAAAGCTTAGGGGGATTTTGCTAAAGCAGCATAAAGTACAATGACCCATATTCTCTACTTCGTTATTTCATCAAAGAGAACCCCTAAAGTTCTGTTCAAACCTCCTTAACCTGTGTGTGTTCTAAGTGACCAGTGTTTGTGGTTAAATTAAACAGAGACATTACTTGCATCATAACATTTTCAACTTTGATACAGTTTTGACTCAGAACAGAGAAGCGATAACCAAAATCAAAACTCTGTAGACTAAAACCATTAATCATCTCCTGTCAAATCTTCATATCAAGTTCGTAATGGCATCCTTTCCCATAACAGCAAAGCCAAGAAAGCTAAACAGAGATTATCACAGAATTACATGGAAGACAGAACACACATATGGCCCAGGCTTTGATGTAAAATTGATGCTTTGAACATATCTCCAACAAGCTAAAGAATAATCATAGAATTATAGAATCATTTAGGTTGGAAAAGACCTTTAAGATCGTTGAATCCAACTGTTAACCTAACATTGCCAAGTCCTCCACTAAACCATGTCCCTAAGTGCTTGAAAACCCTCTCAGTGAAGAAATTCTTCCCAATATCCAGTCTAAATCTCCCCTGGCACAAACTGAGGCTGTGCACCAGTTTATCACTGTACAGGGTAAAGAAATTAAATGATCAGATAAATGGTTGTATACCTCAAAGATTCCCATATGGCAAAAACATATTCATAAAGAAAAAAGAGTTTGGCCTACATTTAGCCTAAAAAAGTCAGACACTACTTTCCTTACATGTTTGTAGAAACACTTCATATAAGCATATATAGATACAAAAGCACAAAAAAACCACAAGTAAAACTCAGATAAGCACCTGAAGGTTTGCATTTCTAGGAATGCATTTAAGAATAGTAAAAAATAAATAAGCAGCAAACACAAAGATATTGTAATCACACTAAATATGTGCAGAAATGTGTTGCTGGATGTTTTCAGTTTTTTAGATGCAGGTGTTAATGCCCCAAACATCTCTGAAAGACTAAAAAAAATGCACAATTTATTTCTGAATTCTAGTGTTTCAGTTATTTCACTTTTAAAAAAAAATCCGCTTCCTTGACCTATAGGTACTTGCCTTAGGGCACTACGCTTCTCAAATTCACACCAGTATCTAAAATTTTCAAGTCTTACCTGAAATAATCTAGTGAAGATATCAAATTCAAAAATTGAAATGTAGTCATTGCAGGTCAAGTCAATAGTAGATTTAAGAGCCATTGCTTCCAAACCAGAGCTTATCTGATGGACTTCATGAAGGCACTGCCTGAACACTTTCCATGGCACTATAGTTCTGTGAGAAGGGTGGAAATAGCACATTTCATAAATGCATATATTTAAGATTTGATACCTTATCTAGACAATAGAACTAGACTTTTAAAGAAGCGGAACATTAATTTGGT
>Ga0065711_1044695_pt1 | contig 13936 bp, 24 predicted proteins | sample Hoacrofraction12_FD_59098 | JGI IMG/M metagenome (GOLD analysis project Ga0065711, IMG submission 59098) | Hoatzin crop microbial communities from Cojedes, Venezuela - Epithelial fraction 12 v2 (version 2) | ecosystem: Host-associated > Birds > Digestive system > Esophagus > Crop | place...
GCTGAACAAGCCCAGCTCCCTCAGCCTCTCCTCGTAGGAGAGATGCTCCAGTGCCCTCATCATCCTCGTAGCCCTCCGCTGGACTCTCTCCAGTAGCTCCTCATCTTTCTTGAACTGGAGAGCCCAGAACTGGACCCAGTACTGCAGATGGGGCCTCACTAGGGCAGTGTAGAGGGGCAGGAGAACCTCCCTCAACCTACTGCCCGCACTCCTCCTCATGCACCCCAGGATCCCATTGGCCTTCTTGGCACCCAGGGCACACTGCTGACTCATGGTCAACCTGTCGTCCACCAGGACATCCAGGTCCCTCTCTGTCAGCAAAATACATTACTAAAAGGCAACCAAAAGGCGGAGGAAAAGAGAAGCAAACACAAGTCCTTGAACATCACGGGCAGACGTTGGGTGCCAGATCAGCGAAGGGGCTTTGCCTGCTTTGAGCGCTGGGCTCGGCGGCTGCAAGCAAGGGCAGAGGGGCTCGGCCAGCCCCACCACCCCGTGCGGGCAGCGCGCCGGGGCCGAGCTCGACGCCGTGCTGGGGGAAGGCTGGAGGCAGCACGCGACGGGGATGCAGACGGTGGGACGCTGCCCACGGAGCTCTCGCTGGGGATGCGAGCATTCAGGCTGTGCTGGCTGCCACGGCGCCCGCGCCCCTCCCAGGGATGTCCCCCGGGACCTGCATCACCAACTCTGCTGGCACCCAGCCCCGCCGGTGGCCGGGGACAGGAGCCCAGCCCAGCACCATGCCTAATGCCAGCGTCCAGGCGAGGGGACTCCTCCAAGGGCAGGCAGCACCGGGGGACAGTGGCCCATCAGTGAGGGCACGGGTCTCTCCCAGTGATGCTCAGCCAGGCCAGGGCACCGACGACTTCAGTTGCTGGCGAGCCAAACCACGCCAGGCCTGCGCTGTTTGCTAATCCCAGTGTAATTAATGACCTTATCTTTGGCCAAAGCCATTTAGATTAAGTGGCTGGTGTGATGGGCTCGGCGGCTCCGGCTGCACAGATGGAAGAGCGGTGCTTGTCTGGGGATTAGCGGAGGGCAGATGGCGGGAAGTGCCATTCCCCGTCCCCAAACCTCCCGGCACCGCCAGCAGCCTGAAACCTGAGAGCACAACAACTTTCTCGGGAGTCCTGGCTGGGACGGGAGAGCGACGTCGCGTCCTTTGTCCCTTCTGCAGGAGGCCGGGGACAGGAGCCGGACAAGGTGCCGGCGCCAGGAACTGGTGTGACCCGTGCCAGGAGCTCGACCCCAGCCCCTGCCTTGAGTCCTCTGAACGACAGCGGAATGACAGACACCAGCTTCTTCCTTGGAAGGCGAATCCTCGCCACGACGCTGGCCCTGGCTCTGCATAAATAAAAACCCATGTCCTCATCGACAGCCCCTACCTCTCCGAGAAAGACAACTCGCCTGCGTCTCGGTGCTGGCAGGATCAGGGTGTGCTCCCACCTTCTGTTACTGGTCCAGCCACAGCACGAACAAGCCAAGGTGACAGACCCGTGTTCTGGGACACCCGGGAGCTGCTACCCCAGAACAAGGCACTGCGGCGGGCGGCACAGAGCAGGGGAAGGGCTGGGAGACCCTCCCTGATAGCGGCCATTAGGAGCGGGCTCTGGAACAGAACGGGCAGAGTAGCAGCTATTGTGGTAGAGGAACATTTATCTGTGGGGATAACAAAGTTCATATTGAACTGATGGAGGATATTAAATCCGTTTCCAACAGCATGGTCATCTGACTGCGCTCAGGAGACAGAGCAGACAATCCCACCCCTCACTCGCAGAGCTGTCCCGATGATCCCGGCCTGGCCTGGGGAGATGGCTCCACATGCCCACTCCGTCCATCAGATGCCCACGCTCAGCACACCGGCAGCAAATGGGGCTTCACACCCAGCCTCACCTGCACCTCGTCCACCCAGGCCAGGAGAACACGGCTCCACACCACGGCCCCCGGCCGCGTGCTCCAGCCCGCATCCACGCACACTTGACTCAGTGCAGATGGCAAACAAGTCCAGGCTTGAGGAGAGGTTCAGCTGGCGCTGCAGACAGAGCCGGCCACACAAACGCGGTGCCCAGCATTTCAAAGCTGATGCCCAGCTCTGCCCAGCGCTCACAGAGAAGACAGCCCCAGTTCCCAGCTCATCCTTGCACATTCCCTTCAGCCCGAGCCCCCAAGCCACCCCACACCCCTATCAGCGGCCCGAGGCAGCCACCCCACGGAGCATCACAGACATAACTCCACGCTGAGGAGCACAAACCGGAGGTTTAAGCTAACCCCCACCAGAGCAGGCATCTCCAGAGCCCGCAATGGCAGACCTGCCCACACAGCCCTTCCCCGCGCAGGCTGAGCCCCGAGAGATGGCACTTGCCACACGGCGTATGGCAAGCAGCTGAAGGAGAAAGCTGTGCTCCACCACCCTAAAGCCCTCCCAGGAGGGACCGTCGTGATGGCATTCGCCAGGAGAATCCCAAATGCCCTGGAAAAGGACGTCCTGGTTTCACCCAGCACGGCACGCCGGCAAGCGGCCGGCACTCACATCCTCCAGGAACGACGCTGTGGAGACCGACTGCCTCACGGACGCGGCCCGAGGAATTTGCTGCTCAGCAACTCGGATTCAAATGCGGGGCCCGTTCCCACTGCCAAACCACAGTGTAAACCCCCGGGAGCTCAGCTCTGACTAGGACAGACTCATCTGCTGCAGACTCGGTGAGATCATTTCCAAGTTCCTGTTTAACAGGTGCCAGCTCCTTCTGCACCTGCTACGGGCACAGGGCTCGGCCGGCCTCCACCAAGCTGGGAACATCTGCTCTGCTCCCTCAGAAGCTGCGGGAAAGGTGCCTGGAAGAAGGAACCAGGGTTGGACGTCCTGCCCTGTGCCCGCAGCTGGGAAGCTAGGCCAGGTGGGAAGAGAGAGCAAGAAAACTGCACTTGTTAATAGGGAGGGGAACCCACAATCATCTTTGCAATTTTATTTCCATATAAAAGGAAAAAAAAATATCCTCTCCACAATAAAGGCAGCGAGAGCTCACTCAGCTCTGGAGCTGCACTCCTGGCCAAGCTGGACGAGTGCAGGGTGTTTCTGTCTCTGAGAAGGAGACATTCGCACGCCAGCAGCATCGGCTCCACCACTCCAAGGATAATGCCGCGTCTCTGGCAGGAATGAACGCTTGGCACGGGAGGATGCTCCCAGCAGCCTTGCCCCGGGGCCCAGCCCTTTCCCAGCAGGGCTGGGAAGCATGGGAACACCGCGCGATGAGGCCACATGAAGAGGATCTGACGCAGCCGACGGCCTTTGGCCGTCACTTCAACACCTGCCTCATCCCAAAAAAAATGAGTCAGCTCCTTTGGATCAAGGCCACCCCGGACTGAGTCGCTTCCTCGCCGTACAGGTGAAGCGCGGCGGCTCCCCTTCGCCAGCTGGTCCGCAGGTCTATGGCACAGGCAAGCTGCTGTCCTCGCCCGAGGTCTGCGTGTCCCCGCTGGCCCCCCCAGTCTCTGCAGCACGGCTGGCAGCCTCCAGCTTCCTCCTCTTCTTCAGATGGTGCAGGTGGGATTTGGATCGGGTGTGAGCTGGGGGAAGAGGCAAACAGAGCGCTGAACTCTGGGGAACGTGCAGAAGGGAAGACTTGACCCGATCCCCTCGTGCGGTGCCAAGTGCCCTCCCTTCCCTTCCCACCCTCCCCCACAATTCATTCCCACAGAAAAGTGAACTCCCAAGCCCTGCCTTGGCCGTTCTCCAGGGCGCTTCTAGGCCAAACTACTGGGGCTCCGAGGGGGACAACCCTCCGAAGCCTTCTCCTGACCGCAGGAAGGGCTGGGAGAGGGAAAAACCCTGGCTCTGTACACACAGCAGACCCCAGACTGTCAGGACTCCACTCTCCCAGTAAGCCTGCTCCCAGCCGAGACTCGACGCTGGGAGGACGGGAGGAAGGACAGCGTTGCCAAAGCAGCGGCCCATGGCAGGGCGCGGGCGAGGCTGTGCAACTCTCGGCCACGCCACGGAGCGCTGCCAGCATCATTCGTCAGCCGAGATGCCGGCATGGCAGCACCGGGGGTATCCTGTGCATCTACAGAGCTGACAGGGACGGAGCCCGGAGCGTAATTACGCTTTTGCACAACTCCAGGGCAAGGCTCCCAGCTACCAGAGCCCTTCAGCAGGAGTCGGACGGGAACAGAGGCGTAACCCCAGGCACACAACTCGTACTGACACAGCAGGGCAGCAGGAGCTGCATTTTGGTTTGAAATCACACAGTTAGGGACAGTGAAGCCTCCTGTGTCGGCGGTGTTATCTAAGCAGAAGGCGCTTTGTCTAACCAGACCAATGCACCGTCTTAGCAGGGCGGTTTTGCTATTTCCAAGAGATCAGAGCAGCAATTAAAGCAGCGAACTTTTAAAGCAGGGCCTTAATTAAACCAGAGTATATGCTCACTGAATCAAGGCCCTCAGGCGTTTTCCAGTCATCCTTTTTCTGCCAAAGGATGGAATTGCATCCAAAGCTGCTGCTTTATCACAACGCTGTCGGGTCACCCTCAGCTGGAAATGAAGTCTCACTTCTCACAATTTGTCACAAGCAACACCAAAGCACAGAGGGGCTGGAAGCAGCTCTGATTGCTGCTGCTGTCTGGGGAGGTGTGCTCTTTTAACTCCATACAAATTGTAAAATTTGATAACATTTAAAAATCCTCCAGAGCCAGCAGGGTACAGGGAAGCAGTTCCCAAAACTATCTATAACTCGACTTACGAAAACAGACCAGATTGCAGAGCGACTCAGCTCCCACTACTGTTTTCACTTCCCTTCAAGCTTTTAGATTTTGCAGTTACAAGTAACACCCAGGTTTTGGACCGTTTTTCTCCCACCTTCTGGGGATTTGAGCCCAAATCAGCTGGATGCAGCGAACAACAGCTGGTCTTGGTTGAGCAAGGTACTGTCATCACCTGTCTGACTTTGGGATGACATCCCCGGAGGACACGTAGTTGCAGCTCTAGTGTTGGGGGGATCTTGAGGAGCTCCCACTCCGTCATAAAACTTGCTGGACCTGGAAGGATGGCACGGACCCTGACAGCTTTCAGAGCCCTCTAGTTCTGGGGGAGGCAGAGCTCCTTCAAAGCACCTCCAAGCTGAGACAGCTGAGACTGGCTGAAATAACAATTCCACTTACAAACTGATCTCGCTACAGTGAGCTTCCTATCCTGAGCCAACTTCCACCCCGGCTTTCAGCAGTCCCCTGGAGGAACAGGAATAAGCGACTCGTTCAAATCCGACAGCCAGCGACCTGGGAAATTTATCTTCGCATTGTGCCTGCACACACCGCGTTTGGGCGACACACGGAGATTTACCAGTTTCATTTCTGCAGCCAGTGTCTCCACTACTTTTTGTTCCTGGTTCTCAGCATGAGCCTCACAGCACAGATAAATTCACTGAGTTAATCTGATTCCAACTGAGCTCTTTTAAAGTAAATCTATTGAAAATAGAAAATCCCTTTCTATTACCATTACAGCTAGGAATACTTATTTTTTTTAAAAAAAAAAGAACATGCAAATAGAAGATATTGGAGCAAAACTGAGCTATTAAAAACATCAAGAAACTTTCATTTTACACAACAACATTTTAGAAGAAACAAATTTGTTCTGTGCTTTTTGACAAAGTATCTAAACTGCTGCAAAGGACCGGCAGCCCTGACTAAACACAGACAGCTCTGAGGCTTGGTGCTACGTACAGATCCCCAGGCCTGGCGTGACGGCAGCGAGCGGCGGTGTTTACCGGGTGCTGGGGAGGGGGGGAAGCCTGACAGATGGCTGCTGTGGCACAGCTCCTGCACCCCCTCTGGGCTTGCAAATGGCTGCTTTCATCCACGGGCTGTAAACAATCCGTGAAAGCCCAAGATCATGTGCCCAGGGTCAGTTGGCCAAGCAGGGACAGCCAAGGAAGCCGCTCCGCCCCGGAGGACTGCCTCGCTCCATCCCTCCGCACCACCGCGCTCGCCCCCAGGTCCTCTCCTCTCCCCCTCGCCTACCTGCCCACTCCCTGTCCCCGATGATGACTCTGTCGCAGAGCTCACACACGCGATGACTCCGTTTGTTCTCGTTTACATCACACTCCATCTTCACAGGCTCTGCTGGAGGCTCACGTCCCTGTAGATTAAATAATGTCTCAAACTGGTTTCTGCTATGAAAATTTGCTTGGCTGTGTTCACTTTGGTAGAGTTTGGGACGCCTACTTGCTATGCGCAGACACTAAGGTCTGCAGGACAGACGTTGCAGTTTTACCACGCAAGACAAGCAGAGCACTGGGCATTAGGAGAAACTTTCAGCTTAGACAACAACCCTCTGCCACCGTGAGGAAAGCCCAAGGCTGGACATGTACGCAGACAGCCCTGCTCACGGCAGAGATTAAGTGACAAGTTATGGGGCCTGGAGACTACGGAGAAGGTGGCTGCTCAGCCACAGCTCACGTGTTAAGTCCCATTCTCCAGTACCTGCATGAAGCTCTCCACAATCTCCAGAGCAGGTTCCAGCACATCCTCCTCCCACCGCAGCAGATCAGACACCTCCAAGCCATAAACTGGGGGCACGTTGGGCCCGGGACCTGCAGAGACCCAGACAGCTAGGTCACCACCAGAACCTCCCCAGCGTCACGTCCCAGCACCTGTGGGGCTAGGCTGTGACCAGGGTATCTGCTCTTTCCTATCTAGTTGTCCCTTAGCGTTCAGAAGCAAATGGCACCAGCCTTTCCAGAGCCAAAATTACGAGAGACCTCAGCTCAGGGGGCACCACCCTCGCAAAGAGCAAGAACACCTAAGACCTCAAGAAGGCATCTGCATGGCCGTCTGCCTTCAGCACAGCATTACGAAATCCGAGCACAGTGACAGCCCATCGTAACAGCGAACACTTCATCACGGCCATGGTCCACAGGAGGCCGCAGCAGATCAAAAGCTAGATCCAGGCACAAAGCCATCACACAGAGCTTACAAGGAGACGCAGGCATGGAGTCTGGATGAGGAATCTGCGGGTGCAGGCTCCCACTCGGAGCTGTAATCGCTCGCACGGCTGCAGGGGCCAATGCTCCTGGCTTACAGCAGCAGGCCACGCTGGGAGATGCTTTACTAACGCCTCGACTTGGGAAGGCACAGATTCAAACCACCCCTTCGGCCTCCCCAGCCCGGCACGAGGGCACGGGGCGCTCGCTGCAGCCCAGCCAGAGTGAGACAGCGGCAAGCAGCGAGCGCCCGCTCCCTCCGGCGACACGGCTGCCCTGCCATGGCTCACCTGCCGCAGACACCGGGCGCACGGCCCTGCTCGGACAAAGCCATCAAAGGCCGCCGCGTGCCAGCCTCCGGCAGCTGCTGCTTTTTATTGCTGCGACCACAAACAAGCTCCCGACAGGGCTGATCTGCAGCACACCTGCCACCAGAAAGGTGAGCCACAGCCACGCAGCACACGGCTCCACGGCTGCTCTCGCGCCCCGTTCAAAGCCCATCTTTTGACTCGACTTTCTCCCTGCCTTTATTTTTTTTTTTTAATTGTTGTTTTGCCCCTACCAAGAACCTTTCAACAAGTGCCCGGCTCCCAGCTGCTGCTGCTGGCCCTGCTCCAAGGCTGGGGCTGGGACAGGGAAGTCCTGCTGGCTCCCTGCCACTGTGGTGAGCACAGCCGGGGCTAAGAGCAGCCGACGGGCTCCCGCTCCGGATCTGGAGGGCAGCTGTCAACTGGGCTGCTCGCCCCGCGCGGGGAGCATGTGTGGGGGCCTGGGGAGAGGAACAGTGCTGGGCACCCGCTCCGTGAGCCGCCCAGGAGCTGTCGGCAGGACAGGCTGCAGGGATGCTGCAGCCATCATCCTCCGCTGCTGCCCGGCACGGGGCTCAGCCTTTGCTCTCCTTGTTCTGTTGAGATACGAGCTGTCCTGCTGGCACTTCGGTTGAGAGGGGAAGATCTTCCCTTGACAGGCAGCCAGGCGTACAGGGGAAGCAGTGAGGAGGAGCTGGCTTCCCTAGTGTCTGGGCAGATGGGCTGTGGGCAAGACAAACATGGAGAGTGCTGGGTGGGCTCTCAGGAGGGCCGAGCGGCTGCTCTCCTCCCCACGCGTTCGGGTTGCAATCGGGCAGAGCCTGGTGGTGGATACTGGAGGGATCTGGCCGGCAGCAGACGCCTGCAGAGCCAGGACAGCCTGGGCCAGCCAGAAGAATCCAGGCAGGATCGTCTGATCCCTGTTGGCCTCATGTCCCCCTGGCACACGCTGCCCCAAAGCAGAGGAGCCTCCACTCTCCTCTGTAGAGCTGGGAGCAGGGGATGTGCCAGTGAGGGATGAGAAGAGATGCGAGATCAGGGATGGCGAGGTAGGGCAGGAGCAGCGGACTTACGTTTCAGGAAGCGGTTTCGGACCCATTTGTTCTGCCTCCGGGCGTATCTCTTGGTCACCTGTTTCAGGGCCTGGATCCCTTCGAAACAGAGGGATTAAAAAAAATCCAAAGGTCAGCACAATGCTGCAAGCTGAGCTCAGAGCAGAGTGAGCAGAGGCTGTCGGCCCCGGTGCGGGGAAATCACACCAGACAAATGTTTGTGCTGCACTGTACCATGCTCGCTGAAGAGAAGAGCTTCCACTACCAGACCGGAGGTGTCCGAGCCAGCAGCGAGACGTGGTCAGCACGGCAAAGCAGCCAAGCCCAGGCAGACAGAGCGCGGGGGCCACGGCAGCGCAGAAGGGCTGGACAAGGTGTCCCAAATGCCCTTGAATGAACACTGCACGGAACGGGCCCGAAACCTCCGCCCTGCAGCTTTCAGCAGGTAGGACAATCTGTTCAGAGGCTGCACTGCTCTCCTAAGACCTTACCAAATACAAACAGAGCCCAGACTCCTTGTCCTACCCACAGTGGGCCCAGAGGACGGTTTACCACTGTACAACCTTTCAATATTTAGTACCAGACTTATCGTATCCCTCTGTAATCGTCTCCTGAGCAGACACAACAAGCCCCTTCTGCTCCAGACTTGTTTTCAAGCCTTTTATCATTTCTGTGGTTTCCTCAGCCTCCATCTCCACTTCGCACTGAAGCCTCCTTGACACAGACTGACTCCGCCTGGGACCTCCGCTGTGCCCAGAAGCAGAGCAGCCCTCCTCTAACAGCAGCACATCAGTCCGGGCACTCCAGAACGACATATCCCATCGAAAAGCGCCTCACTGCTGACTCACGCTGTGATCTGCTAGATCCCCAGATCCCTTCCCACCATCCTGCTGCTGAACCATGCTGAATTCTGCTTCATTCCTTCTTCCTAGCCCTGTTCTCCACAGCATTCACATCCCAGCTGGGATCCCACCACCCAGGTCACCAGTGGACCAGCTCCAGATCCCAAGTCATGCTGTGCCCAGTACATCTTGCAAGAGGGCCCGGGGGAAGGGAGGGAGAATTCGCTCTGGGTGCGCTCTGGGATGCTCTCCAAGCACTGAAAAAAGGAGTCCCTGCCCCTCTGGGCTGGCAGAAGTGGAAAATGCACAGAGAAAGGTGCAGCTCAATTCCAACAAGTCCTGCCCAGCATTTGAGGTTGGTTCGGACCCTCAGGAAGTGTCACCAGGAGCTGCGTGGAGCTGAGGGACGTAGGGCATGCAGGATGTTCCTCCCACCTTTTTGCAGCAGCAGGGCACTGGTCTCCGGCGAGCAACTCCCCTCAGTGACGAGGTACTCGTGGAACTCCTTGAAGCCGATGGACTGGAAGATGCCATGCTGGTAATCCTGCCTGGAGAACAAGACAAGAGCCAGGGGTCAAGGCCATCTCCTTCAGCACAGTGGGAGACCTCAACCCTCCCCCTAACAGCGGAGGTCTCTGCATCTCACCCTGCAGGAACCTTCCCAGGTGACACAAGCCCATGGCCTCAGGGGACAGGCCAGGCCAGGCACACACAGAACACAGACTGGTGCCTTCAGTGCCACCCCACGTCAGCTTCTGGTGCCTTCAGTGCCACCCCACATCAGCTTCGCTGTGTGAACGCTCAGGCAGCACCAAGTGATTTGTACTGAGGGAAAATGTCACCACTTGGCAGGTACGGTCCAGGCAAAACCAACTCGCTGCTGAGACCCGCAGGGACTCTGCTGTTTGACCAGCCCTGGTCTCCAGGCCAGGCAGTGCTGGAGGATCAGGCTGCTGCAGACCCCTCTGCTGATGGTGCCTCCGCAGAGACGGGCACCCGTCCCGTCTGCTGGCCCTGCCGTAGGAGCAGGCGCTGCCAGGAGAGAGCTGGGAGCAGCGATACATCGGGGCCGCTGCCGGGAGTCGGTCTGGGCCCTGCATGGGACTGGCAGGTGGGACTGGGAGCGGAAAGGGAGCTGGGTTCTCACCCACCGGTTCTCGGCCACCTTCTCTCGGTTGTAGCGCCGGTGGAACTCCCGCAGCTCCTCGAGCAGTCCCGCAGCCAGCATGTCATCCACCCGCTTCTCCAGCCGCTGGTCCAGAGCTAGGAGGAGGAAAGCAAGACACGCTCAGCCGCTCGGAGCCGTGCCCTCGGGAGGCCCACAGCTGGACAAGGAGCCAGGCCATGGTTTGGCACTGCCGGCCTCCTGATCCACCCAAGGACAGCAGAGCCCAGCAGGCGAGGGGAGCGAGTCCTCTGTCACGCCGACTGATGGCAGAGGAACTGCTGCCCTGTTCAGGGAGGAGGCTGGGGCAGGAGCAGGGAGTCACCCCTAACCCTGCATCGCCTTACTCAGCCAGGCAGGAGCCCGCTCTCACCTGCCTGGTCTGCATGGAGCCACAAGATGCAGGAATGGGGGTATTTCAGGGGCCCACCTAAGGGCCCCCCACCTTCCTCCTCCTGCTGCTGGTGCAAGATTTCACTGTGGGGGATCCCCGTCTGTTCAAACACTTGGAGGCTCCTGTAAGCAGAGACAGACAGAGCTCAGAGGCTGGGCGAGGATGAGCTTTTCCATTTCCCCAGCAGCCCGGGGGGCTCCAGCAAAGGGAACCGCAGACACTTGCTGGGATCCAACCCTCTCATGGGGGGGGGAGGGCAGGTTTCAGCCCCTTCCCGTGCCCGGCAACCCGAGCACACCCAGGTCCTGGGGGTACAACGCAGTGCAGAACACAGCGATGGCACCCGAGGAGCCCAGAGCGCAGCCGCCCACTCCTGCCTGGCACCGGGACAAGCCCCGCAGGGGATGAGGTTCTGGCTCCAGCCCTGCCCTTTCCAGCCAGGCAGGGCTGTAGGGAAGGGGCCAACGCTGCCGATGCTGCGAAGCGTTACTGCCAGCCTGGCCCAGCCCAGCCGAGGAGGCGGAGGAAGCTACGCAGGGTGCCCAACCCTCTGTCTCCCTGCAGCGTGCGAACGGGGTGGGCGGCATTCTGCACCCCCCAGGCCAGGGCTCGGCTGGGATGGGCCCGTCGAAGCAGCAAGCCTGGTCTTGCTGCCGCGCTGTTCCCACAGAGCTCAGGTATGTTACTCAGCCAGCACGGCAGCTTGCTCTTTAAATAGCTCCAGATAAACCCTGCTGCTGGGGCACCGCAGCAGGAGCAGCCCCGCTGCACACAGGCCAGGAGCAACGCGCGGTCCCAGTCCCCAAATGCAGTTCAAGCTGGGGGCTGCACGGCCAAAGGTCTCAGATCCCAGACAGCCCCCCAACACCAGCGCTCCAAGGTCCCCAAGCACCTCTCTGAGAGGCCAGGAGCACCCGCCCGGGATGGGAGAGCCCACCTAGGGAAGGGGTGCTGGGCCTGGCACCTCCTGACCCCGGCACGACAAGCTCACCTGGCCACTTTGCGCTTGTCGTGGGGGTGCAGCTTGGCCGCCATCTCTGGGTCCACCTGGCTCAGGCGGCGATGGAGCTCAACACCGTCCAGCTGCTCCAGCTCCACCTTCCTGTCGCCGACCAGCCCGGGGGCTGTGCTGGCCTTCTCCTGCAGAGAACAAGGCAGCCCTGAGTCAAGCCACTCATCCACGAGCAAGGCCAGCAGCAGCAAGACGATCCCCCAGACCCATGGAGTGAACGAGGGGCTTCTGGTTCTCCTCACCCCACTCCAGCAGAGGGAACACCATGCCCAGTCGCAGGAAGCCTGCCCTGACCATGGGGCTCACCCTTTCCCAGAGGGGTACACAGCCCCCCAACGGTACCTTGGTGTCGATAAGGACCTTCCAGAGCAGGGACTCGATGTAGTAGTTGGTTCCTCCCACAACAATCGGGATCTTGTCTCTGGCAAAGATATCTTCAATGTGCCACAGTCAGGGAGCGTAAGCAGAGGTGGACGGCAGGGAGGGAGGGCTGTGGAGAGCGGCAGATCTTCCCCAACCACCCCTGAGGCAGAGCTACCCTCAGCATTAGCTGGGAAAAAGCAGCTCCAAGCCCCCTCGCCAGCAGTATCCTCCGAAAAGCGGAGTTAGTCGCGGTGTGGAGAGCCCAAGGCTGATGCAGACACTGAACTCTCCTGCAGGCCTGGCCGCGGAGGGGGAAAGTCCGTATCCACTCAGCCAGGCAGGCTGCAGCGTGAAAGGATATCAGAGCCACGGCTCTGTCTCTGAAATCCACCACCGTGTAGTCAGAGACGAGGGGATCCACAAAGCTGATCATGTGGTGCCTGCACAGCCGCTGCTCCTGGGGAGAAACCTTGTTCGTGATGATGTCCAAGCCCTTGTACACCTGGGGAAGAGATGAGCCCGTCATTCACCTCTGCGCCCCACGAAACCTGCACCGACCACCGCTCCTTCCCCCGTGCACAGCCGCTGTCGGCCCCGTGCCCCTCACCAAGCCCCTCGCTGGGCTCTGGAGAAGCAGGTAGCACAGGCAGTACAGGCAGCACGGGCAGCACGGGCAAGGGCACGTCCCCGTTCAGGCGAGCCAGCAGGAATCTCGCCAGCACCTGCTCCTGCCAGCGCCAAACTGCCTCTCCCTCGTGTTCATTCCTGCCCGGGGGAGATGAACCGTGAGTCCAACCGCTCACAACCACTTCCCTGGTCTGATACAACCCTCCCAGTTAGGGACGGAAAGGCCGATCAAGTGACCAGAGCGCGGTGTCAGCGCTCGGTCAGCGTAACCAGCCAAGCCCGGCTCGGAAGCCCAGAGCTCCAAAACAACGAGGGCAGCCGACTCCGAGCTGCCGGCCCCGCTGCAGCGCAGAGCTCAGGCGTGCTGAGCTCCAGACACCCGTCTCCAGCACAGCACCGAGTCTCGTCTGGGGACAAGGATCTGTTGTGCTTCCCACAACACACAAAGATCTCTCTGGATGCAACAGGCAGCTTCATGGAGCCTCCTGAACACCCGGCAGCGGTCTCAGCTCGTACGCATCTCAGAAGCCCGGCGTACCGCCTGCTGCCTGCTCTCACTGAGCCGGTCAAGTGCGGAGAGAGCAGAACACATCGGTGCAGGCCAGTGAACCCAGGAGAAACGAGGCACTGTCCCACAGCAAGGTGCCAGGAGACACTGGTGAGCGCAACCAGCAGCATCTCACTGCTTCAAGATGCGTCTTCAGTCTTGACTTTGGGATATACAGCCTGCGAGAGCACTGTTGAGAGATGCTGGCCCTCAGCTAGACAGCTGAGCAGAAAGGAAAGCCACCCCAACCAACCCCTCGGGAGCATTTTTGGTAGACAGCCAAGGCAACCTGCGATCCCAGCAGCACATATCTGAGACACAGCCCGAATCCACCCTCCAGGCTGCAGAAAGCAACAGCCACAGCCCAGCCCGCAGACCCAGTCGGCACAAATACCGAAGCCACCCCAGCTCAGTGTCCCATCCCCACGGCTCAGCTGGGTCCCGTGAGCGGACGAGAGCGTCTTTCACCCAGGAGAAGGGAGGAAGGCTCCTCGCCCTGCTCCCCGTGGCAAGCAAACACAGCCCTTCTCAGCATGTGCTGGCACCGCTCCGGGGACACCCGTCCGCGGGTGCCGCGAGGCTCCGCAGCACGGCAGACACCCAGGGATCGGAGCAGGGACCCGCGCCCCGAGGGTGCTGGCAGCAGGCCCGCGGTC